>C687J35174_10001624_pt1 | contig 32528 bp, 40 predicted proteins | sample RifCSPhighO2_01_FD_35174 | JGI IMG/M metagenome (IMG submission 35174) | reverse complement strand
GAAATCATCACTGGCTCATCTGGAGAAGGTTTAAATCCCCTGTGCTCAAGCTGTTCATACAAATTTCTCGCATTATAGTCATTCTCTCTAAAAGAATCTCCATTTGTTCTTAAGACTAAACCTAAGTCTTCATAAGTTCCTCTGAAGAAACCTGGATTTAATTCTGAAGCATGTAAAACTTGAGATGGCAATGCTAAGCTTGAAGATGCTAATTCTACAATAGCAAATGAATTTGAACCTTGCACTACTCCATTTTTTCCGAATATGTCTAATGTTTTCTTGCCTGTTTTGAATTATATTTTGTTCTTATTCTGTCTTGATATGCTTTCAGCATATCTTTATCTGCCAAGAGTGATACTTCTGGAATTTGTAATCCTTTTGGAACTAATTTTACACCTTGATTTGTTTTCATTTTATTTTCCTTCTGCATTTTAAGTCTGCTTGACCTATCTGATAAAATTGGAAGAATTAATGGGTTTATAAAGTTTTCTATTTNGTTACTACTTTTGAAAGATNATTAGTATTTCAAGAATGTATATTATTCCATTAACCATTTCCATAAAGGGATAAAAATAATCCTTGAATTNTTTATTTTTTCTTCAGATTCGTAATTCCATGTTATGATTAAAAGATTTTTGCATTTGAGCTCTTTTCCTGCTTTTAAAAGTGCCTTAATCTCTCTTTCTTTTATTTCTTCCTTGGAATTTATGTAGCTAACCTGAATCAGCTGCTCTATTTTTTTATCTTTCTTAAGCACAAAATCAACTTCATTCTGAACATAATCCTTCCAGTAATAAATTTCAAAGTCTTTATCTATTGATATTCTTCTTTTTAATTCCAATGCCACTTCATTTTCAATAATCTTCCCTTTGTTCTCTGAAAACCTGAATCCTATAGAATTAATCAATCCCGTATCTATGCAATAAATTTTTTTTGGTGCTATAAATTGCTGCTTTAACTTAAANTCAAATCTTTCCAGTTTAAATATCAAAAAAGCGTTTTCAATATACGAAACCCATTTTGATATAGTGTTTGCGCTTTTAACATTCAAAATTCTTGTTAATTTGCTATAAGTTATTTCATCTGATGAATTTGTTATCAAATATTTAGCAAGTTTTTTTATTTCTTCCTTTTTTGATATATTATACCTTAATACAATATCTTTTGTCAGAATATCCTCATAGATTCTTGAGACTATCTCCTTTCCAAATTTATAAGCTTCCGGAAAACCCCCCATTTCAAGATAGTCCTGCAATAGCTTGATAATTCCTGCTTTTTCTTGTGTTGTGTAGGCTTTATCCTCTTTGAACTCCTTCAATCTTAAAAATTCTTTGAAAGAAAAAGGAAATAATAGCTTATCTAAATACCTCCCGGTTAAGTGGGTTGACAGCTCTCCTGATAACAGTTTAGAATTGCTTCCTGTTAAAATTATTTTTTTTGTTCTTCTTAATCTGTTTACAAACAACTCCCAATTTTTTATATTTTGTATTTCATCCAGTATTATAAATTCTATTTCTCCATAAAGCTCATAGAACGATTCAAGAATTTTGTTTAAGTCTTCACTTTTTAACCCAACAAGTCTTTCATCATCAAAGTTTATATAGGCAAATTTGTGGTCTTTTGCAATCAAATAAGAAAAAATTGATTTGCCACATCTTCTTATCCCTAAAATAGCCAGTATGTTTGGGTGGCTTAATGCTTTTTTAAACTCTTCTATNTTCTCTCTTTTTATTATGTTCTCTCTTTTTTCTATTTTCTCAAGCTCTTCTTTCTGCTCTTTAATTATAGTCTTTAAATCCATAACATTGCATTGTAGANGTTTTATATAAATCTTCCTATTGCATTGTAGANGTTTTATATAACAACTTAAGTTAGTTTTTTATTATTTTAAATTTTGAGAAGCTNNATAATTTTTCAATCTTCTTGTTGCTTCCAAGATATTTTCTCTATNCCCATATGCGCTGAATCTTACAAAACTTTCTCCTGAAGAGCCAAATCCTGAACCNGGAGTTGTTATAACATGGCATTTTTCCAAAAATTCGTTAAAATATCCCAAGATTTTTTTTCAGGAAATTTTGCCCAAATATAAGGAGAGTTTATTCCNCCATAATTTTCTATCTTTAATTCTTCCATGCAGTTTTTTATTATCAAAGCATTTTCCTTGTAATAGTTCACAGTTTGCCTCATTTCTTCAAGACATTTATTATTTATAGCCTTCAATGTAGCTTCTTGAACTATGTTTGATGCTCCATTGAATATAGTTGTCATCATCCTGTTCCAATCATTCCATACAAAGTAGTTATCATCATACTTCAGTTCTTTTGGAACAATACTCCCTCCAAGCCTTACTCCTGTAAATCCTAATGTTTTTGAAAAAGAATTTATTTCTATTGCAACTTCTTTTGCACCTTCAATTTCATATATTGTTTTTGGATAATCCTCTTCAATATATTCAGCATATGCTGCATCAAATATTATTATTGAGTTGCTTCTTTTTGCAAAGTCTACAAGCTCTTTCAACTGCTCTCTTGTTGCAACAGCTCCAGTAGGATTATTTGGAGAGCAAAAATATATCAAATCTGTTCTTTCTACTTCAGAAAGATCTGGAAAGAAATTATTTTCTGAAGAGCATTTCATATAAACAATATTGTCAAAATTATTTTTTGAATTGTTATAATTCCCTGTTGCACCAATGATTACAGAGCCGTCAACATAAATGGGATAAGATGGATCCTGCACGGCAATCTTAACATGATTTCCAAACATCATCTGCAATCTTCCAATGTCACATTTTGCACCATCTGATATGAAAACTTCATCACCTTTAAGAATTCCATTATAAAGAACATTTGCAATTTTTTTTCTTAACTCTGTATTTCCCTGCTCATCTCCATATCCAGAATATCCTTCTAAAGTTCCTAGACTTTTGATGAATCTTCAAGAGCTCTTGTAATATAAGGGATTATTGGCTCTGTAGTGTTTCCAACACCAAGGCTTATTATTTTTGCACCAGGATTTTTTTCAAGAAATGCTTTTTTTCTCCTGTTTATCTCTGGGAATAAATATCCTGAGGGAAGTTTTGAAAGATTAAGATTACGTTTCATTTTTTACTTAAACTTCTCCAATAAATTAAAATCAAGAGTCCTGAAATAATCATCAACTGTTTCAGTTCTTCTTATCTCAACAACAGAACCATCCTTTCTTAATAATAACTCTGCAGATCTCAATTTTCCATTATAATTAAATCCCATTGAGTGTCCGTGAGCTCCTGTGTTATGTATTGCAAGGATATCTCCTACTTCAATTTTAGGTAGCATCCTGTCAATAGCAAATTTGTCATTGTTTTCACACAAGGATCCTGTCACGTCGCAACAAAAATCTGCAACTTCTTTTTCCTTTCCCAAAACAGTAATATGGTGGTAAGCGCCATACATGGCAGGCCTCATGAGATTTGACATGCTGGCATCACACCCAACATATTTTTTATAAGTATTTTTCATATGAATCACCTCGGTGATTAAATACCCATATGGTCCTGTTATCACCCTCCCACATTCCATAAATATTTTTAATTCCAAGCCATTGGCCAATATCTTTGATTTGTAAGATTCATAAATTCCTTTGGCAAGCTCGTCATAATTTACGGCAACCTGATCCGGACGATAAGGAATTCCTATCCCCCCTCCCAAGTTTACAAAGTCCAATTCAATTCCAAGTTTGTCATGCACCTCCAAAACAAGGTCAAAAATGATGTCTGCCGTTTCAATGAAATAGTTTTTATCAAGCTCATTTGAAATAACCATTGTGTGCAAGCCAAATTTCTTGGCTCCTTTTTGCCTTGCAAGCTTATACCCTTCAATTATTTGCTCTCTTGTAAATCCGTATTTTGCCTCTGTAGGATTTCCAATAATGGAATTTCCTCTCTTTAAACCTCCGGGATTATACCTAAAGCATATAACTTCTGGAATTCCCGCACATTTTTCCAAAAACTCGATGTGAGTTATATCGTCCAAGTTTATTATCGCTCCAAGCTCCACTGCCTTTACTAATTCTTCGGAAGGCGTATCATTTGATGAAAACATAATATCCTCTCCTTTAATTCCTGTCTTTTCGGCAAGGATCAGTTCAGACATTGAGCTGCAGTCCATCCCCATGTTTTCTTCTTTCAGAATTTTCATAATAAATGGATTTGGCAGGGCCTTCACAGCAAAATAATTCTTGAACCCTGGAAGAATTCCAAATGCTCTGTTGAACCTCTTTGCATTTTCAATTATCCCTTTTTCATCATAGATATGAAATGGCGTCGGATGCTTGCCTAGTATTGAATCTATTTTCAATTTATCAAAAGGCAGTTCACTTATCATTTTCAAACAGCTCTTTGTGCAAATCCTTTATTAATTTGACAGAATCCTCTTTTTTAACGACAAATGATATGCTTAAAGGGGACGCTCCCTGTGAAACCATTTCAACGTTTATGCCCTCATTTTTACAGACATTAAATATTCTCCCAAGAACCCCAAGCCTCCCCCTTATCCCTCTTCCAACAATGCATACTATCGAAGTGTCTTTTAAGATTTCAACGTTTCCTATCTCTTTCAGCTCGGAGATTGCCAAATCAAGATTTTTCAGGCTACTGTTTATGTTATCGAGCGTCATTGAAACCGTAACCTCGCTTGTGGATACTATGTCAATCGATATCCTGTACTTGTTGAATATTTCAAATATCTTTGCAAGAAAACCATGTGCAAGAAGCATATCTGTCGAACAGACTCTTATTATGGTGATATTGTCCTTTGAGGATATTGACCTAAACATTGGATTTTCCACATCATCATTGAGGACAAGCGTGCCTTTATTTTCTGGATTGTATGTATTGAGTATCCTCACTGGAATTTGTCTTTTAACTGCAGGCTTTATCGTCTTTGGATGAAGAACCCTAGCTCCAAAGTAGGCCATCTCTGATGCTTCGTTAAATGTCACTGTTCCCCACTGAATTGCATTTGGGACTATCTGTGGATCTGCAGTTTTTATTCCATCAACATCTGTCCATATCTCAATCTCCTGAACATTCAGCGCAGAGCCTATTATCGAGGCGGTGTAGTCACTTCCTCCTCTTCCGAGAGTTGTTATGTTTCCATCTCTGTCCTTTGCTATGAACCCAGTAACAATAGGAATTTTATCCAGATTTGACAAACTGTCTTTGATGTTAGGGTAAGATTCTTCAAGAACTTCTGCACTTCCAAAATTGCCGTCTGTTATTATTCCAGATTCCCATCCGCAGAGCTGTCTTGAGATGATTCCGATTGAAGTCATATAACTTGCCAGTATCTTTGAAGAAAAAACTTCTCCGAATGAGGATATCAAGTCAAGTGACCTTAATGAAAGCTCCTTCAATAAATAAATTCCATTCAAGGAATCGTGCAAATTCATAAAATCGTCCTCAAGAAAATCATAATCTAAATTTAGCGATTTCATGATATCCCTATGAATATTTATTATTTCATTTGCCTTTTCGGTTGGATTAATCCCTTTTGAAGCTTCCTTTGCGGCGCAGATAAGTTTGTCTGTAACCCCTCCTACCGCACTGACGACAACAAGTGGATTCCTGTTCAACCTGCTCTTGATTATATTAACGACATTATTTATTCTTTCTGCATTTGCAAGGGATGTTCCCCCAAATTTCATAACTATCATCATTTCTCCATGCGTGAAAAATTTAAGATTTAGTCTGTGTATGAGGCAACTCAAGATTTATTAATCTTTTTCTTGAATTCTTCCACCTTTTTTTTGTTCTCTTTCATCCATTCAATTCTTTTTGGACATTGCTTGTTGAAGCAATAATTAAACGGCCTTACGCCTTTTCTTATTATCTGAACCAACGGAAAATTACATTCAGGACATTTCTTGTCAGTTGGCTTTGGCAGGCCTCTCGTCAATGAAAATGTTGTCTTGCATTNAGGATATTTATCACAGGCAAGAAAATATGATTTGAATCTTTTTGAATATAAAATTTTTAAATTCCCTTTTTTGCATGAAGGGCACTGGCCGACTATTGAAGCCTTGTCCTGAGTTTCTCTTAGAGATATAAGCAACTCTTTTCCAATTTCCTTCTCCTGCTTTTTGAATTTTGACAGAATCTTTGTCAAGTGATCCTTTGATTCATCAAGTATCTTCTCCGGCTTGATCTTATTTTCAAGTATTTCCTCAAGCTCATCCTCAAAGTGCCTTGTTAATTTCTCATCGATTATTTCTGGAATATACTTCTCAAGAATCTTGACTGTTTCCAACCCAAGATCAGTAACCTCTATTGACTTTTCCTTTACATAGTCCCTCTGATACAATGCCTCAATTATTGAAGCGCGCGTAGCTTTGGTACCTAAATGCCTNTCCTCTAATTCCTTTATTATTGAGGCTTCAGTATATCTCTTAGGGGGTGAAGTTTCCTTTTCCAGCTTGTTTATCTCATTTATTTTTATCTTGTCTTTCTCCTTAAATGGCGGAAGCTCAAGCTCTTCCTGCTTAACGTAGGGAGAATAAAATAAATGCCACCCCTGCTCTACAGTTTTAGAACCTTTTGCGATAAAAATTTCATCTTTAATTTCTGCCTTTACATGAACTGTCTGCCTCTTTGCCTTGTCTGCAAACGAGGCAAGTGTCCTTTTCACAATCAAGTCATAAATTTTCTGCGAATATTCGGATAATTTGCCTGGAATTTCNCCTGTTGGACTTATTGCTGGATGGGCGGGATCCTTCTTCTTTCCATTGTTTGGAACCAGCTCTTTCTTTTTCAATAATGATTTGCATGCCTTTTCGTATTTTTTCTGATTTGATAAGCTTGTTAAAAGTTCCCTGTATCCAATTGATTCTGGAAGCTGGTTGGATGATGTTCTTGGATAAGAAGTATAAGCCTTGGAATAAAGCTCCTGGGCAATATCCAGTGTTTTTTTTGGGGTTATTTTGAAAAGCCTGTAAGACTCCAACTGAAGAGAAGTCAGATCAAACGGGTTTGGCGGCTCCTGAAAGAATTCCTTCTTAGTGATTGATTTCACGATTGCTGATTTCTCATTTTTCACATTGTTATAAATTGAATCTGCCGCTTTCTTGTCAAAAATCTTATCTTTTTCATGCCACAACTCCAGAGAATTAACTGCCTGCANCTGCCAATATTTTTTAGGGATGAATTTCTTGATTTCAGTCTCTCTTTCAGCCAGAATCTTTAATGCAGGCCCCTGAACCCTCCCTGAAGAGAGAGTCTTGTAAGAGCCAGCAGCTTTTATTGCCGACATTAATGCCCTTGAGATGTTTATCCCGTAAAAATAATCAAGATAATGCCTTGTCTCTCCTGAATGAATCAAATGAAAATCAAGGTGCTTTGATTTTTTTTCATAGGATTCCACCAACTCCTTCTTGGTCAATGTTGAAAATTTCATTCTGCTTGCGTCTTTTTTATTTGCAACAAAGCGAACGATATTGTATCCTATTAGACTTCCTTCCGTGTCAAAGTCCGTCGCTACGATAAATTCATCTGCCTGCTTTACAAGTTTTTTCAAAACATTGAGATATTTCTTCGAGAATTCAGAATTTTTCGAAATTTCATTTGATGGCTTCCATTCGAGGTCAAATGTGGGATAACTGGAAGATTTTTTCTTTTCGGTCAGATTGTACAAGTGACCCACTGCACATCCTATCAATACCTTCCTATTTTTATAAGTTATTTCATAGTATGGGACCTTGTCTATTAATTTCTTGGCTGGTTTTTTTTCTGACAGCGCCTGTGCTATTTTTTCACTTTGACTTGGCTTTTCTGTTATTATTAATTCAACCATGAAGATTAAGACCTTTTAAAAGGTTTAAATTACTTTTGGATTAGAAATTTAATATTTTTGTCAAAAATTCTCCCTGATTTTATAATTTTAAATTTATTTTTTCTTAATAATTTTTTAAATCCAAAATAGCCATGAAAATAATAGTATCTTTTATGCACATTATCCTTTTGCCTCCAGGAGATATATCTNTCTTCCCCAATAAACAGAGATTTTACGGGGTTCCTGTTCCAGACTGAAATGTAGCATTCCCCATCATTTTTTAAAACCCTGTAGACTTCCTTCAATGCTTCATCAGCCTCTTTTTTATTTAAATGATGTAATGAGTTTATGCATAGGCAGTAATCAAAAAAATCATTGTTAAATGGGATTTTTTTCATATCCGCCTTCATCAATCTTACTTTTATGCCGTGCTTCTCGGAATATACTTTTGCAAAATTTAACATTTTTGAAGAAAAGTCCATTCCATACAACTCCAGATTTGCAAAAGGCTTCAGATTTCTGCAGTTGCCGCAACCTATGTCAAGCAGCCTGCCCTTTGTCCATCTTAAGCTATATATATCTCTTTTATACGTCTTCTGCCTGAAGTTATTCCATGATTCCGCCAGAATGTCCCAAACCTGTTCCTGATTCATATTAACTCTTGTGTTTAACTATTTTTTAGAGGTTCTCTGGTTCCTTTTTTAGTTTAGGCAAACCTTCTTATATCACTTTCCAAACTGTCTCTAAGTCAATTCCAAAACAATGTTAACAAACTACCTTTAAACTCAATTAACATATCAATATCACTATTCTTTCTATTTCTACATTTGCATAGCTTCCAAATATTCCTACCTTAGATATTCCATACCTTTTCAAAACAGGCAAAGCCCTCAACATCATCATTTCAATTTTTTTGTTCATAAGGATTTAATACTTAATTTCTTTTTAAATTTTCATAAGAGGCTATATCTCAATTATCTTTCCTTTTCTTCCAACATTGATTACTAATGTGTTGTCTATTTTTTCTTCTATGCCCTCTGCCTCGTGAAGATGAGAGCAGATTAAAATATCCGGCTTCAATTCTTTTAATGCCTTTCGTACTCCTTTGGACGCTAGAGTCAACGAATTTGTCTTCAGAAATGCCTGACTAAATTTTTCCATCTTTGAGCCCGTGGGTGGCGTATGAGTTACCATTATTTTTTTCCTGAGGTATTTGATTCCATTATGGCTTTTTTTTAGAAGACTGAATATTTCCTCTTCCTCCAGCGAATTGATCCCTATATTGACCCCGCTGCATCCAAAAATTCCAACATCCTCGTATTTAACTGAGTAGCCGTGAATATTTTTTACTCCATAAAATTCAGCCAAAAAATCCACGGTTGCGAGAGAATCATGATTTCCTGGAATTAAGAGAACTTTTTTGTTTTTTCTTACAAAAGGCGCAAGAATCCCTTTTGGAGTCCTGTCTGAAAACGTCAAATCTCCCGACAGAATAACCAAGTCAACATTTTCTCTTTCGGCCTTTTCTGCCAAAGACTTCGCAAGCCCAGAGTCCCCATGAATGTCTCCTGCTGCAAGTATTTTCAGTTTTTTCATGTTAAGAAGAAAGATAAGAAATTTAAAAAGTTATTTGTTTGTACTTGGAAATTTTTCGCGCCCCGAGACCCCCACTCGAGTAGGAGGGATCCCTACTGCAGTCCAAGTCGGCCCTATCAGAACCGGCATCGAGCCTGGCAACTCTCCCATTTCTTGGATGCCAATAATAATATAAACTCCCCCTAGATATACCTGATTTTGGAAGCCCATGCTCAAATACATGAATTCCTCTTTCATCTACCCCTGAGAATCTCATTCCATTATTTTTTGGACTTAATTCTGGATCTTGAACTATTTGAGATTTATCTGTTATTTTATGAATCAAACCATAATATGAATTTTCATCTCTTTCTAAGATTAAACCTCTTAATGAAATCATCACTGGCTCATCTGGAGAAGGTTTAAATCCCTTGTGCTCAAGCTGTTCATGTAAATTTCTCGCATTATAGTCATTCTTTCTAAAAGAATCTCCATTTGTTCTTAAAATTAATCTATTTTCTTAAATCCTGTATACTTCTGCAGAACATTTGGAATCATGATTGAGCCATCCTTCTGCTGGTAATTCTCAAGTATTGCAACCATTGTTCTTGAAGTTGCCACCATGGTATTGTTTACCATATGCGGTGTTTTCTTTTCAGCTCCATTGTAGTACTTTACATTAATTCTTCTAGCTTGGTAGTCTGTGGCATTTCCTGCTGAAGTTACTTCCCTGTATGCATTCTGTCGCGGAAACCATGCTTCTATATCATACTGCCTGGCCATCTTGTCACCTAAATCTCCTGAGCATATCTCAATCACCCTATAAGGAATTTCCAAAGATTCAAAGAACTTCTCTGTTATTTTCTGCATATCATTGAGAATTTTATAAGAATCTTCNGGGGCTGCAACACAAAACTGCTCTACTTTATTGAATTGGTGCATCCTGAACAACCCTTTCATATCAACGCCATGACCCCCTATTTCCTTTCTAAAACATGGAGTCAATGCACACAATTTAATTGGAAGATCTTTTTTATTCAGAATTTTATCCTTAAAGAATGCAACCAGTGAATGCTCCGCGCTTCCTATGAGATACAAATCCTCCTGGTCAATCTTATACACCACATCCTTGAAATCATCCAAATTTATTGCGGAGCCTATTGATTCCTTGTTCAGCATTATTGGGGGGATAACCAACTGAAATCCATTTTTCAGCGCAAAATCAACTCCATATCTCTGGATAGAACCATCCAATATCGCCAACTTGCTAATCAAATAATTAAACCCTTTTCCAGATGTTTTTCTTGCAGTCTCAAAATCAGCGTAGTTCAATGATTCAAGAAGCTCTGCATGATTTTTCAGTTCAAAATTGAATTTGGGGGTCTTGCCNTGCTTTTTGATTTCAATGTTATCNTTCTGGTCCTTTCCGCTTGGAACGTCTTTATGAAGAATATTCGGCAGCTGGTATAAGTAAATATCTATCCTGCTTTTAATTTCTTCCTGCTTTTTTTCTAAGTCTCCTATTCTTTTAGGGAGCAATTTAGCCTGTTTTATTTCCTTTTCAGGTTTTTTTTTCTGCTTTAACAATTCATTTATCTTTTGGGAAATTACATTCTTTTCATGCCTTAAATCCTCTATCTGCCTTTTTAATTTCAAGAATTCTTTGTCTCCCTTCAGCAAATCGTCAAGTATTTTCAGTTTATTCGGCTTGTTTCTTCTTTTTATGGAATCTACAATAATTTCTGGATTATTTCTGATTAGGTTAATATCTAACATATATTTTTAAGAGAATTTGTTGAATTATAAACATTGCTATGGGAAGATTTAAAAGTGTTTTGTTGAATATATATTTTTCAAAAGAAACGTTTAAATAGATATTGGTTTTATAGCTTAATTGGGGGTTGCAAAATGGGTAAAAAGAAGGAAAATATATTTGAAGTGTTTTTTAGAAAAAAACCTGCAATGATTTTAGTTGCCTTAAGGAAAGGCGGAAGAAACAGATACGGCAGTATTTTGGCGAAAGAAGTTGATTGCACTTATTCTCATGCTGTTAAAATCCTCCAGGAAATGGAAAGGGCCAAATTGGTCAGCTTTGAAAAACATGGGAGAATTAAGTCTATTGAACTGACAGAAAATGGGAATAAAGTGGCAGAATACATCGAAAAAATAAGGGAACTTCTTTGACTATATCTTCTCTCTCTTGTTTTTCAATCATTAGATAACAAACGGGCCCGGAGGGATTTGAACCCACGACCTATTAACCTAAACACTTCTGTCTATCTGGTTAAGAGCCAGTTGCTCTACCAGCCTGAGCTACGGGCCCGTGAAAAATCAGTAATCAATAACGTTTTTATATTTAACTGATTTCTAAAATATGTGGAAAGAAAGATAATTAACATCAAAGGCCTAAGCATAAATAAATATAATAGGGGTGAGGGGGCTTATGATCTCCATATTCTCCTGGAAGTTGATGGGCAGAAAAAAATTCTGGTCAAAAGATATACATACACGAAGGCTGAGGAAATAGTGGATGATGTTATTCAAACAGTAAAGAATAAATTCAGAGAGTATGACTCTTTTGAAGAAAATCCCCTAAACCAGAGCATGATACTCATGCAGAATCTTGAGGATGTCGAGGAAAAGATGGTTAATTTCATCAAAAGGGTGCATGATAAAATTAGGGATTTCAAATCCCAGAGGTCCTATACAAATTACATAAATATGTACAATTCAATTGATGGTTTGGGTGCACAATTCTGATTTAATTTTTGCTTAAAAGTTTTAAGCTTGATTTTTTGTTATTTTTATTTATTGGAAATCAAATATATTGGACAACAAATATATAGTAAATCCAATATCAAATAAAAACATTTATAAGCTTAAAAGTTTTAGTCTATGTTTGAAGATGAAGCTACCAAAGTTTATTGAATTTAAAGGATTTTTGACACTGAATATACTTCATTTAATTAAGAAAAATAAGGTTTGCGGCGACGATATTGCAGAAATTATTGGATCCAAAAAGGGAAACAAGCTAACTCCTGGAACTATATATCCTGCACTAAAATACTTGAGACAAAACAAACTGATAGTTTACAAGCAGAACGGAAGAAAAAAGATTTATTCGCTGACAAAGAGAGGGGATAAAGAATATAAAATCACAAAGAGAATTTTTAAGAAGATGTTTAAGGAGATGATTTAATTATCTCCTTTTTTTCTTTTTTGCGACTTTTTTCTTTGCTTTCTTTTTTCCACCACGTGCCATTACAGCTTCGCAAACATTTCCTTTACCATCAACGTAATATAGATGTCCTGGCTTCCTTGTAATAGCATTTTTCAGGATAACTTTTCCCATTTGTGTACACCTCCTTTTTTAAAGACTATCGTCGTAAATCAATAGCCTTCTTTGTTTATAAACTTATTGTATCTCTCAGAGGATCCGTCGATNTCCTTGAAGAGTTCNGGATTCTTCGTTTAAGTTTGCCTAATACATCTATTTATTATCATACAAAAACTCTATCGGTGATGGAACTTTTTTCAGTTTTTCCTTGGAAAGGTGTGTGTAAATCTGCGTCGTTTCAAGCGAAGAATGGCCCAGTAATTCCTGAATTATCCTTATATCAACCCCTTCATTTAAAAGATGGGTAGCAAAAGAATGCCTCAGCTTATGGGGGCTTACTCTTTTTGTAATTTTGGCCCTTTTAGCAATATTTTCGAGCGTCTTTTGGACATTCCTAGGTGTTAAAGTTTTATTTTTTCCAGGAAAAAGATACTCTTCATTTTCATTTAAGGTAGATATGTATTTTTCAAGATCTTCTAAAACTAAAGAGGGTATTTTAAAAAATCTATCCTTAGCTCCCTTGCCATTTCTTACCCACCCCTCCTTATTTTCTATGCTTAAATCTTTTAATCTAAGATTACAAAGTTCGGAAATCCGCAATCCGATTGAATAGAGTATCTTTATCATCAATCTTGACTTCAATGTTTTCGCATGATCTATCAGCTTTATCACTTCTGCCTTGGTCAAAATTTCAGGAACTTTTTTTTCTACTTTTATTGTTTTAAAATTGATTATATTTGTCTTAACAACTTCTTTAAAAAAAAACGTTAATGCTGCTTTTTTAAGCGCTAGAGATTTATTTGAGAAATGATTCAGCTTCAAATCCGAGAGGTATAACTTAACATCGTCCTCCTCTACCTTCTCAGGAGATTTTTTGATATAATTTAAGAATAGTCTGCTGTGGGTCAGGTAGGTTTTGATAGTATTTTCTGAGAAACCTCTTATTCTTAACTCAATNTCTAATTTCTTTAACATAGTAAAATCTTTACCTCCCTCTCTTTGATGTGATAANTTCTATTTCTCTGAACTTCTGTGAATATTTTGTAAGCTAGTCTGTCTGCATCATTTACAACTGGAAATATAGTATCTCCTCCTACGGCAAAAATTAAATGATCTCTTTCAAAATTTAGTCTACTTTTGCTGTTGTAGATTGTCAAGATGTCTTGAGCTACCCCCTTTATGTCCTCTCCATCTATGTAGACAAATGTTCTTGAAGGGATAATTTCAAAATTTAGGAGCAAAGTTGATATTGCCTGTGCTCTTACGCCGTTTTTTTCAAAGTAGTCAGAATTATTCCTCTCAACTATTGTATATTTAAAATCTTCGAGTTCCTTAATAATTTTTTCAAGTCTAACACGAGACCTTATTTTTTGGAGCCTTTTTGGGATTATACCTTCTGGATTAGTTGAAAGCACAGAAACATACACCTCTGGAAATTTTCCATGATTTGACTCATCTATCCCTATGTAAACATTTTTTGGAATCAAAATTCTAGTAGTTTTAATCACCTCTAGAGTATAAAAGCACTAAAATATTATAAACTTTACGCATAATGTGTATTATCAGAACTATTCTATTGGTTTTCCGTTATTAATTATTTCTAATAGACTAAATTTATATCCAAAATCATTGATTTCCCTCAAATAGCTCACTACTCTTTCTAAAGTTGGACTCAAACTCAATAATCCCCCAATATAAATAAGCCCATCTCTTGTTAAAATTGCCTGGGGAATAAACGGAAGCTTCAAAACATAGCCTGAATCTAAACTCTTTTTTAAACCACTTTTTTCTAACGGGCTCAAGACAAACAACAACGTTCCAGGATAATCACACCACCCTATATGAGTCTCTATTGGCAAAAATAGCCCTTTTGGATTTTCACCAATTTCCAAAGGGATGTATACTTCTCTTCCATCTTTTACTGTTGCAACTATTATTTTGGCCATTTTAACTATAAATCTTGTGTAGATTATATAAATTATTGAATCTCGATGAAAAGCTTCGACCTCCAAAAACATTTTGAATGTAGTTTTTAGCGCTTGTAACTTCTGAAGGCTCTGGATGTTCTCTTCCTAGATTTTCAAATACTCTTCCGTCCTCTAGAATTAAGATGGCTATGTGGTTTAAGTTTTTTATGTGCTTACTCTCAAAGTATCTTTCATCCCCATTAGTCTTATGTGATTCTATTGGAAGGAATGTTAATTCTTGAATAGTCCCAATAAGATCTAATTTATCAGAGTTGGGTAACCTTAAAGATGTTCTTATTTCAAGTATTCGCGAGGGATAATCAAAAGAAATTAGGTTGAGATCTGATGAGATTCCGTATCCAACTAAGACTTTGGTTATTTTTCTCATAAATGTTAAACAGAGAGAAAAATATAAAAGATTAGCTTTTAATCTGTTAAAGACATTATTTCCAATATTATTCCTTCATTTACGCTCTTAAGCTACACTCCACTTGTTTTTTACTTATGTCCCCTACAATTTTTATTGTTTTATCCTTTTGTCAACGATTAAAAGTTTTAATCTAAAAGCTCTATTGTGATCTTAATTTTTTTGTTGATTAAATTTTCAAAACCATTTCTTTTAATATTAAATTGTGGAACAAATTGGCTATCTGTATTCACCACCATATTTTTACCTTTGGAGTAGGACGATGTGACTTTTAGTATTTCTTTAAGTATTTCAACCATAAGTTTAATAAACAATTAGAAATATTTAAAATTATGGTTTTTTGGCTCTTCAAGAGAAAAAAAGAGGCTGATATTGAACATGTTCATAAGGTCATGCAGAGTTCTTTTAAGACTGTCAAAGAAGATATGAAAAATGTTTCTTCGTGGATATATCATTTTAAGGAAAAACATTCAACTCATGATCAAAACTTTGAACGACTGATTAAAGAGATTCAAAATTTAAGGAAAAGTTATGAACAACATCTTGAAGATCATCATTCTGGGGGCGAACGTTCAAACGTTCATGAACACGTTCAATCGTTTGAACGTTCAAAATCATCGTTCATGAATGTTCAATCATTAAAAAATAGATTTACTCCTTCTCAAAAAGTTGTTTTGGACCTGTTTAATCGGGCAAATATCCCTTTAGATTATGAAACCATCTCAAATGAGCTTAAAGTCAATATTGTAACAGCTAGAAGACACGTCAATGATATTAAAAAATTAGTGGAAATAAGAGAAATGAGGGATGTTGATAAGGGTAGAAAGGTATTTTACCTTGACAAAAAGGCCAAAATGATCATAAAAAGCAAAAAATGAGTCTTAATTGTTAAAAAAAATATCTGAAAGTTTTATTTGGTGATCATTTAGATTTCTTGAAGCAAGAATTTTATCCAGTATTTTTAAGTCTTTAAACTCTTTTCTTATGGAAATTAAGACTTTGCCGCTTATAATTTCTTTGTTTATTGGTGCTCCCTTGAGAATTAAATTATTTATATGAAAATTTACTGTTCTTTGAGAAGTGATTAGCCTTTTAGATATATCTTTATACATAACCTGCCTCCCCATTTCTTCTTCTAACTGATATACGACGATAAAAATAGAATATTCCCGATCAGTTAACAGTTTTATGAACCTCTCGGTCTCATTATCGATGTATTTTATATCATTTTTTACTTGATTTATGGTGGAAAAGTCCTGGAAAAGTCCTGGAAAAGTCCTGGAAAAGTGTCGGTTAACCACCCCNTTATTTCCTATGGAACTTTGTTCTTTTTCCTCATTTTGGGGTTTTTTTTCTAAAATTACTGATTTTAAGAACTCTATTTCTTCTTTTAAGAGTAAAATATCTTTTTTTACTCCTAAGAAAGCTTTTTTGACCTCTATTTCATTATACAATTTTTTTCTTTGTAACAATTTAAAATTATTAGATGGAATAGCTATAAATAGATTGTTGAAGAGAAAGATATNAATAAAAAAGAAAACAAAAGAAATATATATAAGAAAAAATACATTTTCTGAGAGGTGATTTGGTGGTTAAGATAGATCTTAGGACAAATGTGAGTTTTCTCGTTATTTTTATAACTGTTTTAGTGCTAGCTGTATTGCAGGGTGGGGCAATTAGCAAGTCTTTTTTTGGAACTAAGGAAGTGTTGGTTAGTGATATTCAGGTAATCGCTTTTGTTATTTTGACCCTCTTTATTTTGTTTGTTGTGACCCTTCGCCCAGATAAGGTTTATTTGAGCGCTTATTCTTCAATGACTTTAGGTCTTGTTGTGATAATAAGTGCGTTTTACAATTTATTCAAAGGGGCAGATGGAGCGAATGTGTTTCAATTCATCCTAGGCCTAGTTTTGATTGTTAGTGGATTTTTATTGAATAGGAAGGGAATCTTAAGCAAAAAGGATGTTTATATAGTTGAAAAAGGGCTNGAACACTATAAAAAATAATCATTTAAAAATGATTATGCTTATAAAATTAGTTTTGATTCTTTGATTATTTTTTAAAAATTATGATTTACTTGGGGAATATATATAAACAAATTTAAGCCTAAGGTTTAAACAATGAGCAAAGAACTTGAAATCCTGAGTATAATGAAGAAAGTTGGTTGTAAGTGGGAAGAGGCTGAAAAGAGATTAAAAGAAGAAACTAAGTTNGAAAAGTTCATTTAGCCTATATACTCGCTCTTTTTATCTGGAGACATTGCAGGCATCACTTTTGGCAGTTGTATCTGTGGGGGAAGATTGACTTCTTGGCTTAGGATTAAAGCTTTTATGTTTGCCTTTGATAAAATTGTATTCGCAACCAAGGTTGTTAACCCTGTTGAAAGCTTTTTTTCCTTCTTCCACTGAGTTTGCAATTTTTTTATCTCTTCTTCATTATCATAATAGACTAAATGCCCTTTCATCTCCACACTGCCTATTTTGGGCTCATAATCCACCTTAAATTCAAATAATATCTTCAATGCTGGCTTGGAGCCCTGAAAGGCAATCTCTGTTAATTCCACATCTGTTATATTAAAATTGTGATTTATGTTTATATTTCCTACTGCTTTACCTGTTTTTTCTGCAGACATCTTATCAAAAACAAAATTAACTATCATATTGATCCCTCCTGTTTTTTATTGAGTCCTTAAGAATTTATATAAATTTATCTATTATTAAGAGTTCCTGTTAACCGCATATGTCACAATTTTTAAATATATTAAAAAACTATGGTTTATATGAGTAAGATATCAGAAAAAAAGAAAGACAAAATAAAGGGGGAAATCTTGGGGGTACTCTATGAACATTTTCCTAAAATGATATTTACAAATAAGATTGCAGATGAAATCGCGAGGAACAATGAATTTGTTCTTAAATTGTTAAATGAAATGGAGGAATTGAAGTGGATCAAAAAAAATAAAAGAATCGCAAGAACGTCATGGGGATTGACTTTGGAAATTTACAACCAATATGAAAAAATGGCTAATTAGGCTTGTCCAGTTTTTTGAGCAATTCCTTATGCTTTGACCAGTCCAAGACTGATTTGAGAACCTCTTCAATGGTTTCAACGGGAATTATATTCACTTTCTTCTCATCCTCTTTTGACAATAAAACATCCTTCAAATTTGACTTTGGGATTATCACATTTTCTATACCTGCCTCTATTGCCGCTTCTATTTTTGATGTAACGCCCCCTATGGCTAAAACTTCCCCTCTGACTGATAGTGATCCAGTCATGGCAAAATTTTGTTTTATAGGAATCTTTTTTAGAGCAGATATAATTGCGGTTGCAACGGCTATGGATGCCGAATCGCCTTCAACCCCACTATCTGTAGTTTGAATGAACTGGACAAAGATATCATACTTTTCTTTTATATCCTCTCCAAAGTACTTCATAACGATTGCTGAAACATTTTTAACGGCTTCTAATGCTATTTTACCCAATTGGCCTGTTGCTATGAAATCTGTTTTTTTACCCCCAAATGTGACTTCTGATTCTATTGGAAGAACTATGCCTGAATAATAACTATCTGAACCCAAGACTGCAAGGCCATTTACCTTTCCTATTAATTTTCCTGTTGTGGTTATAACCTGATATTCTTTTTTCTGATCAATATACTTGTCAGCAATTTGCTGCTCAAGCGTTCTTACCAGCTGCTTGGCTTTTTCTATATGTTTTGGCTCTACCTGGCTCGCTTTTTCATCCAGCGCTATATCTCCTGCCGCCCTTATCAAACCGCCTAACTCTCTCAATCTTAACGTCAATTTTCCTGCTCTTCCTGCTCTTTTTTTTGCTTCATTGATTATTTGAATTGCTGCTTCTCTTGTAAAGTGTGGAATTTTTTTGTCTTTCTGAACTTCCTGGGCGATGTACCTGACTAATTTTAATCTATTCTCTCTGCTATCATCCATTTCAGAATCAACATAAACCTCATAACCATATCCTCTTATTCTTGATCTTAGTGCGGGATGCATATTTTTCAAGGTTTCTGGATTTCCTGAAGCAACTAAAATGAAATCTGCCGGCACCGGCTCTGATCTCGTCATAGCTCCTGACGATCTCTCTGATTGGCCTGTGATTGGAAATTTCTTTTCCTGAAGAACTGTCAGCATGTCCTGCTGCGACTGCGGTTTTAAATTTGCTATTTCATCTATGAATAAAACTCCCTTATTAGCCCTATGAATCATTCCTGGAATTAACCTCTCGTGCGGAGGAGTTCCCAAACCCCCAGACTGAAGAGGATCATGAAGAACATCTCCAAATAATGCGCCCGAATGTGCGCCTGAGCCATCTATAAATGGGGCCTTGTCGACTTTTGAGTTGTTTACTAAAATTTTTGGGGTATCTGCTGACTGGTTAAAATTCATCCTCTTGCCTAAATTAATGAATATGACCATCAACCCTAAAAATATCATTGAGCTTATCAAAGATGCCGCCGCCATAATATCTCCATATTCCTTTCTTATCCACCAGGGAGATATTATGGCGATGACGGCTACTATTATAAAAATAAATGATTGTGATTTAAATGAAGAAATTGACTGAATTTTTTTCTTGGCTAATAATTTTGCGGCTTGTCCTTTTGGATATGTTTTTATTAAAGGAACATTTTCATCATCTGGATTTTTAAATGCTACTATGTCCTGCAGATTCTCTTTTGAAAGCAATTCTGCCAGGGCCTGGGCAATAAGGGATTTTCCAACGCCCGGACTCCCTATCAACAACAAATTTCTCCTCTGTTTCGCTATTTTCTTGAGAAGCTGAACTGCTTTATCCTGGCCTATAATCTGATCTATGATTAATTTTGGCACATTTATTTCTTTAGTTGTTTTAAATTTGAATTCATTCATTTTTCAAGAGCAGAAAATAAATAATAAAAAGAGTTTATAAATCTTATACAATGTCTTCTTCAGAGACAACTAAATAATCTCCAGAAGCTATAACAGCTGAAAAAGGAATTATTAATTGATTGTTTTTGTTTTTTTCCAACTCAAAACCTTCTGCATAACCGGTCGGATTTTTCAAAACCACTGAAATTAACTCTCCTGTTCTTATTTCAAATTCNATGTCTGCCACCTCTCCAAACTTCTTCCCTGCCTTCGAAACCACTGTTTTACCCATTAATTTTTTAGAATTTGTCTTTTTGTCTTCTTCCATGTTTTTGTATAGAAAGATTAAATATTTAAAGGTTATTATTTTTAAAAAATTATTNTTAAATATATTTTAAAAATAATNTACTACCCCCACACCTTGGTTTCGTGTGGAGATGGAAATTTTGATTTATTTCGTATGGAAATTTATTGATATCTCAATTCATTAGAATTAAGCGTTATTTGTGATTTTATTGTATAATTTAATTTTTTAGCTAATTTTATTTTTACTTTAAAATAATTAATATAATATAATTTGCCTATTTAGCCCTTGTATTATCTAAATTCAGTAGAATTTGTCTTTTTNTTTTTATTTTACTATATAAATTTTTCTAATATGTATTATATATTTATATTATTATATTTTAATATATATAAATAAAGCTATATTACTACTTTATAGTTCCATACGAAACTTAAGGGTTAAATTTTAAAAAGTGTTTTGCATAGGAAATAGGGGTGTGAGTATAATAATGTTTAAATAATCAATTAATAGTATAATAAAATGAAGAGGTCGAAACTTTCTGTTTTTTTGAGTGATTATTTAGACAGGCAGCCTTTATTTAAAGATAAATTGAGCCTGCAAAGCAACTATACCCCTGAAAATATCCCCCATAGAGAGGAACAGATTGAAGAGTTGGCAAGGATATTAGCGCCCTCTTTGAGGATGCATAAGCCTTCAAATGTTTTTATCTATGGAAAATCCGGAACAGGCAAAACATGCGTCAGCCAGTATGTAGTCAAAGAAATCTTTGAAGCGTGCAAGAAAAACAAAGTCAGCGTGAATTATTATTATCTTAACTGTAAATTGAAGAAAGTTGCCGACACAGAATACAGATTAATCGCCCAATTAGCAAGAGGCTTTGGGCAGACTGTTCCGGCAACAGGGCTGCCAACTGATGAAATTTACAAACTTTTTATTGAATCGGTAGACAATAAAAAACAATTGTTGATATTGATTCTGGATGAAATTGATCAGTTGGTCAATAAAGTTGGTGATGGAATTCTTTATAATCTGACGAGATTGAACTCGGAATTGAAAAATTCCCAAATTTCCATAATAGGAATCAGCAATGATTTGATGTTCACAGATAATTTAGATCCGAGAGTTAAATCAAGCCTTAGCGAGGAAGAGCTTGTTTTCCCCCCTTATAATGCATTGCAGCTTCAAGATATTTTGAGAGAAAGATCGAGAATAGCTTTTGCTGAAGGGGTTATTAAAGAAGGAGTAATAGAAAAATGCGCCGCTTATGCTGCGAGAGAGCACGGGGATGCAAGAAGGGCCCTAGAACTNTTGAGGGTTGCAGGAGAGCTGACAGAGAGAAGCAATGTAAGTGAAATATCTATAGAGTATATAGACAGCGCCGAAAANAAAATAGAAAAAGANAGGGTGCTGGACATAATAAGAACACAGCCNAAACAATTTCAAATAACCCTTTATTCAATCTTGAAGTATAATGGGAATGGAAAATCAATTTTTACAGGCGACATTTATGAAGACTATCTGAAGATGTGTGGCGATGTTGGCCTGAAACCACTGACCCAAAGAAGAGTTTCAGATATTGTTGCAGAGTTGGATATGCTTGGATTAATCAATGCTAAAGTCATCTCAAAAGGAAGATATGGGAGAACGCGACAAATAAGCTTAGCAGTACCTTCTATGACGCTGCCAAAGATAAAAGATATTTTAAAAGAAGGATTAGGATTATGAGTTTTTTGACCTTATTGAAAAAAGGATATTTGATTAGCCCTGATTTAGATGTTGAAATCAATGATGAAGTTTTGCTTAAGATAGATTCGATGAAGGACAAGCCCCTAGTTATAAACAAAGATTTTATTCTATCCCTCCATGACCCACCCAATGGAATTAATTGGAAAGAGTTCGAGAAATCGAGGGTTGAATTTGAAAAGAGGAACGGTAATGAAGATTATGAAACTTTTTTAAATATTTTGAGGTATAAGTCAGACGGCGAAGTTAAGATTAAGATAGATTCCGTTCTTGAAGATTTAAAGAAGCAGCCGAAATTAAAATTAGAGTCCAGCGAATCTTTTACACANGATGTTATNGTTGTTAAGCAATATAAAGAGAATGTTAAGAAAAGAGAAGTTGCAGACTTTGTTTCATATTTCAAGGCAAGGTANGAATCGCTTAAGAAAATTTTGATGAACCGGCCAGAATTAAAAAATGTTATGTCAATAAACAGGGTCCTAAATAAAAATAATAATGAGGAGATATCGGTAATAGGGTTGATTAGCGACATAGGCCACACAAAAAATGGCAATATTATTTTAGAAATAGAGGATCTGTCTGGGAAAATCAAATGTATAATTTCTAAAAGCAAGAAAGATGTTTATGAGGACTCTCTAGATCTTGTTTCGGACCAAGTTGTAGGTGTTGTTGGAAATAATTCAAAAGATGTCATATTCGTCAGCAATGTCATCTGGCCAGATATACCNGCTAATAATAAAATGAAAAAATTTGACAGAGACTGCTATGNTGTTTTTACNTCAGATATTCATGTTGGAAGCAGGATGTTTTTGGAAAAAGAATTTCTCAATTTTATCAAGTGGCTGAATCGTGATTATGGCGACGAGGAGCAGAGGGAGATAGCAAAGAATGTCAAATATTTGTTTTTAGGGGGAGATTTAGTAGATGGTGTGGGAATTCACCCAGGGCAGGAAGCGGGATTGGTTATAAAAGATGTTATAAAACAGTATGAAAAATTTTCAGAGTATATCAATTTGATTGATAAGAATATTAAAATCATCGCGATTGGGGGGAATCACGATGCTATAAGGCTGGCAGAGCCCCAGCCAATAATTGATAAAAAATTTGCAAAATCCATCTATGAGCTTGGTAATATCCAACTCTTTACCAACCCATCCACAGTTAATATTCTATCATCAGAAAACTTTGAAGGTTTTAATATCCTAATGTACCATGGATCCAGCTATCCTTTTTTGGCGGATAATGTTGAAAGCATAAGAATAAATGGGAGGCTTGACAGGGCCGATTTGATAATGAAACATAATCTCAAGGCAAGGCATCTTGGGCCGACCCACAACTCAATCCAATATGTTCCGGATAAGGAGGAAGACCATCTTGTTATTGATAAAGTTCCAGACTTTTATTTGTCAGGGCATATTCATAAAACAACTGCACTAAATTATAGGGGAGTGACCTTAATAGGGGCTGGCTGCTGGACGGAGCAAACAGCAGATCAAGAGAAGAGGGGGATAGTTCCAGATCCAGCTAAAATTTTGGTGGTTAATTTAAGAACAAGAGAAGTTAAAGTTTTGAATTTTAAAAATGATTAAAAGATATTTAGATTCTATTGAAAAAGAAGTTCACAGGGCTTATGATTTAGCTAATCAGGCAAGAGCTAAAGGCTTTGATGCAGTTAATTCAGTTGAAATCCCCCTGGCAAGGAATATGGCTGAAAGAGTAGAGGGGCTTATCAGCTCTGTTGCGCTTCAGATTAAGGGGGCGGGCATTCCGGCGAGACTAATTGAATTGGAGTCAAAATACAGCAAAGGGGATTGGAGAGTGGCCTTTGAAATTGCATTGGAGGTTGCAAAGGAAAATTTCTGCAAATTTAAAAACAGGGTGGAATCTATGGAGGTTGGAATCAGAGTTGGAATAGCATATGTCACCAACGGAGTCGTTGCAAGCCCCCTTGAGGGTTTTACCAAACTAGAAATAAGAAAAACCCGCGATGGAAAAGAATATTTTGCAATTTATTTTTCCGGCCCCATAAGGAGCGCAGGCGGCACGGGATCCAGCGTTTCAGTTTTAATATCAGATTATGTGAGAAATAAAATGGGATATGCTAAATACGATCCAACTGAGCAGGAGACTAAAAGGATCATGACCGAAATTCTTGATTATCATGAACGAATTACCAATCTGCAGTATTTTCCAAGCCAGGAAGAGATAGAATTTTTCATGAAGAACATCCCAGTTCAGATAGAAGGAGAACCAAGCGAGAAGTTTGATGTCTCAAATTATAAGGATTTAGAAAGGGTTTCTACAAATAAACTTAGAAGCGGAGTTTGCCTTGTTGTTGGAGAAGGTTTGACTCAAAAATCCTCAAAACTTTGGAAGCAACTATCCAGATGGGGAAAAGAAATGGGGATGGAAGACTGGTTTTTCATAGAAGATTTTCTAAAATTGCAAAAACATATCAAGGCAAGAGAAAAAAAGGATGATGACAGCAATGAAAAGATAAAACCAGATTATACCTATATCTCTGACATTGTTGCGGGAAGGCCCGTTTTAGGCCATCCGTTGAGAAATGGCGCTTTTAGGCTGAGATATGGAAGAGCCAGGACAACCGGCTTAAGCGGGACTGCCATCCATCCGGCGACGATGATTGTTTTGAAGAATTATATTGCAATAGGAACCCAGCTGAAATGGGAAAGACCAAGCAAGGGGACTGTTTTAAGCTCATGCGACTCTATTGAAGGCCCGATTGTAAAACTGAATGACGGTTCGGTCAGGTATTTAGACTCCTGCGAAGAGGCCAGAGAATGTGTAGATCAAATTGAAGAGATAATCTATCTTGGGGATGCATTGGTTCCTTATGGAGATTTTCTTGATAGGGGCCATATACTCGTCCCCCCCGGCTATTGCGAAGAATGGTGGCTTCAGGAGTTGAAATCAAAGATTGAGAATGAGAAAGAATTCTGCAAAAAAACAGGGCTGAGCGAATTGATATATTTAGGACTATTGAATGATTTTAATTTTAGGATTAGCTTTGATGAGGCAAGGATTATCTCCGAACGATTGAACATTCCTTTACACCCAAAGTATACTTTTCACTGGAAGAGCATAAACAAAGAAATGTTGCGGAATATTTTAAATTGGATTGATAAAGGGTCTGTTAAAGACGATAAGGTTGTGATCCCTTATACATACAATTTTGTCAGAGACATCGAAGATAAAGATGCCAAGAGGGCTTTGGAACTGCTCGGAGTCCAGCATAAGAATGTCAATAATGAAAATGTTATTATTGATGGCGATGATGCAAGAGCACTTTTGTTCAGCCTGAATTACAATGACTTAAGATTAGACAAGGATGATGTTTTAGACATACTCAATGATAACTTGAAAATAGCAATAAAAGATAAGAATGGAACTTTCATCGGCGCCAGGATGGGCAGGCCTGAAAAAGCTAAAATCCGAAAATTGACTGGAGGCCCCCATGTTTTGTTTCCAGTAGGAGAAGAAGGGGGAAGGCTGAGAAGCTTTAACTTTGCTCTGGAGAGGTCAACAATCAAAGCCCAGTTTCCGATTTACGTGTGTGAGCCGTGCAATTTTAAGACAATTTACCCATACTGTATAAAGTGTGGAAATAAAACAGAGCGGTATTCCAAATTAGGAGAAAAGTATGTAAAAAATGGAGGAGGATCCCCTTATGAAACCACAAGTTTGAATATTGAAGAATACTTTTCCAACTGCCTGAATGTTCTGGGAACTGCAAGTTATCCTGAAGTGATAAAAGGAGTTAGGGGAACAAGCAGCGCAGATCATACGCCCGAGAATTTGATCAAAGGAATTTTAAGGGCGACTTATGGAATTAATGTGAACAAGGATGGCACTACAAGATATGACATGACTGAACTACCAATAACCCATTTTAAACCCCTGGAGATTGGAACATCCATAGCTAAGCTTAATGAGATGGGTTACGAGAAAGACATGTATGGAAATGATTTGATTGATGAAAACCAGATTCTTGAGATAAAGCCTCAAGACGTTATCCTGCCCGGGTTTAATGGAATGTCTGAAGAAGGATGCGACGAGATCTTGTTTCGAACTGCCAACTTCATTGATGCCCTGCTCCAAAAATTTTATNGACTGCCGAAATTTTATAATGTTAAGAGTAAAAATGAGATGGTTGGGCATCTTGTTGTTGCCTTGGCTCCGCACATTTCTGCAGGGATAGTTGGAAGGGTTCTTGGTTTTTCCAAGACTCAGGGGTTCTATGCGCATCCGNTAATGCACTGCGCTGTAAGAAGAGACTGTGATGGGGATGAGGTGGCTGTTATGTTGCTGATGGATTCTCTAGTGAATTTTTCAAGAAAATATCTCCCCTCTCACAGGGGTGCAAGACAAGATACACCATTGGTTCTAACACCTTTTTTAATTCCCAGCGAGGTTGATGACATGGTGTTTAATATGGATATTGTTAAAGAGTACGGGCTGGAATTTTATGAAGCAGCCGAGGACTATAAATATCCATGGGATGTAAAGATAGAAAGAGTTAAGGACCGGCTTGGAAAGGACAATGAAGACAGTGAATACTGGTTTACGCACAATGTTTCAGACTTGAATTTAGGAGTTAGGGTTTCTGCCTATAAACTTCTTCCGACTATGGAAGAAAAAGTCCGTGGACAAATGGAATTATCCCAAAAAATAAGGGCTGCTGATGAGGACGATGTGGCGAGGCTTGTTGTCGATAGGCATTTTATGAGAGACATAAGGGGAAATTTAAGAAAATTTTCACAGCAGGAGTTCAGGTGTGTCAGCTGCAACTCCAAATATAGGAGGCCTCCTTTGATTGGAAACTGCCCGAAGTGTGGCGGAAAAATAATTTTTACTGTTTCTGAGGGATCCATAATAAAGTATCTTGAACCCAGCTTAAGCTTGGCGGAAAAATTTAATCTGTCTCCCTATTTGCAGCAGACTTTGGAATTGACTAAAATTATGATTGAAAGCATTTTTGGGAGGGAAAAAGAAAAACAGACAGGGCTTGGAAAATGGTTCTAATCTTTTAGAAAAGTTTATATCCTATTAATACATATTATTGACTATGTTTTTACCTANCCTGGTAAGAAAGAGAATTATTCTTCCNATGATATTTGCTTTAGGAGTTTCTTTTGGCGGCTGCGGCGGAGGAGGTTCTGGCGGCGGTGATTCTTCTTCATCTCCGAGTGGCCCTTATCAGCCGTCTGGATCCGATGGAGAAACGAATTTTGAAGGGATTGCTAAAGTTGAGGTTGGGGGGAATGACTTCGAGATACATGTGACTGATTCTTATGGAGATGGATTGGAGGGGATCGTTGTTAAAGGTGAGAATGTTGGAGGAGGATATGGTTTTATTGCTCGTGATCCCTACCATGATTATTACACCAATGTAGTTTATACAAATTCCCCAAGTAAAGGGGTGGTTAATGATGGATCTCTTTTTGGACGAGTTTATATCCCTTTACGACAAGGGACCGGTGAAGAATTTTTAATTGAAGAAAAAGATGTAAGCCATGCAACGTCACATCCTCTGTTTAGTGGCGTTCCTTTTTCTCAGCTTAATAAAATTTATCAGGATAATGACGGCTTATTTCAAAATACATACCTTATTGAGTTTTTTGGCGAGAGTTCGGGCCAAGGAGGACTGCAGATTGCATCTAAAGGGAATGAATTCAGGCAGGACTGGATAGAGAGCTCTTCTCAAGGGCTTGTCTTGAAANTTACTCAGATGATGGACCCGCAATTTGACCCCGATGCATATTATGTGGATATCCGCCAAAGCAATTATCTTGGTGTTTTGTCTCATACAGAAAACGAAGATAGGCTGTGCACTCTTAAGGGGGATGTTATTGACTGGCATGGGAGCCCAATATACCCTGCTGAAGTTGATATATTTTCTCCTTTGAATTTGGAAGCGGTGACGAATTCCGGGGGAAGGTATGTTTTATTTCAGATTAAGGAAGGAGTGCATGGTGTTGTTGCCAGTGCTTATGGTTTTGACACAGAAACAGTTTATAAAACTTTTACTTTTCAACCCTCTATTTGGTCTTCATATTGGCTAGACTTTGAATTGGATTTGAAACAGCCAGATTTGGAAACCATAATTTTACAGCCTGGCCCTTCTGATGGAAAAGATGCACTTGTTAGTTCATCAAACCCTGATGTGAATTATGGTTCTGACGATGAGCTGAATGTGTTTTTTGGTGATTGGGGCAGTGGATTTATGGAAACAATGAGCTATATTCAAATGAATATAAGTAATATCCCTTTTGGTTCCGAAATTGTCTCCGCTAATCTTTACGTTTATGGGTTTGATGGAGGGGGTGCTAATGACCCCTTCATATACGTTGGAAGGGTTACGTCTTCTTGGCAAGAAAATTCAATAACTTGGAATAATGCCCCGGAAGTTAATTCTTATGCTTATGATAATCTAATTGTTTCTTCTGCAACAGCGGTTTGGAATNAGTGGGACGTTACCCCTCTTGTTGATGGCTGGGTTAATGGANCTGCGAGCAATAACGGTTTATATTTGCGTATTTTTGATTCTCTTNATGNACAGATTTTTGCAGGTTTTAGCAGTGATTATTTTCAATCTACTCAGAGGCCTTATATAGAAGTGGAATATTATCCTCATTAGAACTTTACTGTATACTCAAAATAATCATCGTAGGGGTTTTCCAAGGCCATCATTTTTTTGTTTGACAATTTTTCGAAGTGTTTTCTGAACGGCCTAATGGAGTTTCCATGTGCAGAAATGGCGACATTTACCCCGTTTTCTTTCATAAACTTGAGCAGATATCTTATGAATGCATTGACTCTTTTTTCAACCCTCTTTATTGANTCCCCCTTTGGAGGAGAAGTGTTGTATGACCTGTGCCAAATGTTAAATTGATTCACTCCGTAATTTTCAATCACAGNCTCATGAAATTTTCCTTGAAGGGCTCCGTANGACCTTTCGATCATCCGNTCATCCGTGATTACTTTTTTACATTCTGGATGATGCTTTAGAACTCTCTTCAAAGTATCTTTTGACCTTGATAATCTTGTCTGAAAAGCCGCCTCAATTTTTTTGTTCTTCAGTTTTTTTGCTATTGTTTCTGCCTGGTTGATCCCATTTAGCGTCAATTTTGAATCCTTCCATCCAGTGAATCTCTTTGATTTATTGAAATAAGTCTGGCCGTGTCTGAAAAGATATATATTCAGTTTCATTGTCATTTAGATATTTTAATCTATATAAAAGATTTTGGATATGTTTAATAGCACTGTGATTTTATCCGGTTTATGGTTGATGTTTTGATTACTCATGAGACTTTGTATGAATTGTTGAGAAGGGAAAAATCCAGAGATGAAATTCAGAAGCTTGATGACAATTTTTATGGCGATGTTTTAACTTATATCAAAGATAAAAAAGCCATCTTAGACTCCCAAAAAAGCAAAGATAACATCTTTTCGTCCCAAGAGGTTCAGAAGACAAAGAAGCAGATGGACAATGTTTATGGAATACTGAAAGATTTGTATGAGAGGAGGGAATCCAAGATAATAAATTTGGCTTTGGCTTCTTCAAGAGTGGATGGCAAGGGCTCTGAAAATTTGCTTGATGTTGAAAAAATTTTCCATGATAAAGTGAAAGAGATAATGAATTTCCAAAGGAGGGGGGTTTTGGATAATCTGCTTAATGGAAGGATTCCAGATGTTTCAGAACCGAAAGGAATAAAAAGCGATATTGAAAATAAGATTTTAGTAAGGTTTATAAGTCCAGTTCCGAAATTTAAAGGAGAGAATGGATTTATTTACGGGCCTTTTGAGGAACATGATGTGGCAAATTTGCCTAAGGAGCTGGTGGATTTGCTGTTGAAGAAGGGAAGAGCGCAGATGATATGAAACTACCAAAAAAAACAAACAGATACTGCAAACACTGTAAAAAAGCCACAGAGCACAAATTAACTCTGGCTAAGGAAAAGGGGAGAAGCGCTACACATCCATTGTCTCATGGAAGCACGAAAAGGATTAGATCCCGCGGAGGAAGAAGAGGCTACGGGAATTTAGGGAGATATTCAAAACCTGCTGTGGCAAAGTTCAAAAGGACTGGGGCGAAGATTTCAAAAAAGGTCGTTTTCAAGTATACCTGTTCNGTGTGCAAAAAAACAATTTTATCCCATGCNGGGATAAGGGCAAAAAAAGTTGTGTTTGAATAAGATGATTAAGGAGACAAAGTCCAAATTTGTGAAGGTCAGATGCGCTAAATGCAAGAATGAACAGATAATCTTTGGGAAATCCTCAAGCAAGATAAAATGCCTTGTCTGTGGCGAGGTTTTGTCTAATCCATCCGGCGGGAAGAGCAAGATAGAGGCGAGAGTTCTGGAAGTTTTAAGCTAGGATTTAACAACTTTTATAAACCATTCTCTTTTAATTCCTTAAAATGCTCTACAAGAAAAAAGGAATGCCGGAAGTCAACGAAGTTGTCATGTGCAACATCAAGAAAATTCTTTTTCACTCTGTTTTTGTTGATATTGAGGATTATGGGTTGGAGGGAATGGTTCATATTTCAGAGGTCAGCCCAGGGAGAATAAGAAATATAAGAGACTATGTCAAGGAAGGCAAGAAAATAGTCTGCAAGGTCTTGAGAATAGACAAGGTTAAAGGCCACATTGATCTGAGCCTGAGAAGAGTAAGCTTGGCGCAGAAAAAAAACAAAGTCAATGAGTATAAGCAAGAGCAGAAGGCAGAAAAAATGCTGGAATATGTGGCTAGAGATCTGAAGACTGATATTGCAGGGATNTATGAAAAAGCAGGATATAAGATTCTGGAAAAATATGACANCCTGCATTCTGCCTTTGTTGATGTTGTTGAAAATAATTCAAGCCTTGAAAAATTAGGGATTGACAAGAAAATAGCAAATAAAATTGAAGAGTTAATCAGGGACAGGATCAAGCCTGCAGAAGTTTCCGTCAAAGGAACACTAAACTTATCAAGCTTCGAGGGCAATGGAGCTGAGCTGATTAAAAAAATTTTGGTTAATTTTATCGATAAAAAAATTGATGTTAGCTACCTTGGCTCTGGAAAATACAATATTGGCCTGCACGACAAAAATTATAAGGATGCGGAAAGCAAGCTAAAGGATGCTTTGGATTCTTCCACAAAATTGGCAAAACAACTGAATGTTGATTTTGATTTTTCACGTAAGAATGCTTAAAAAGATATATAAATGCCGGAAGTGTGGTGTCTATACTTTGAAGCAGAGTTGTCCGCAGTGTAAAGGGGATGTTTTTGATCCAAAGCCGGCGAAGTTTTCTCCCGAGGACAAATACGGCTTTTACAGGAGATTAGCTAAAGAAGATGAGCTTTAAGACAAAGGTGCTGTGTAAGGTTAATTTTAGGGGACCTATCTTGATAGAGGGTTTGCCAGGGATAGGAAATGTTGGCAAAATTTCCCTTGATTTTCTAGTTGACAGCCTTAATGCGAAACCTTTTTTAGAAATTTATTCAGATTACTTTCCAAACTCAGTTTTTGTCAATGAAAAAAATCTGGTGGATCTTCCGAAGATAACTTTTTACTACAAAATCATTAAGGGAAGAGAATTTATTTTTCTGACAGGAGATGTTCAGCCCGTTGATGAATACGGATGCTACCAATTTTGCCATGAGGTCTTGGAATTGTTTTCCAAATTCAAGGGCAAAACAATGGTGACTCTTGGAGGGATAGGNCTGAGCAAGATTCCGGAAAAACCCAAACTCTACGTAACAGGTAGCTCAATGAAAGCGTTAAAAAANTTTGATGAGAAAATTCTTAATAGGCATATTTTTGGAACTGTTGGNCCAATAATGGGTGTTACAGGATTGCTTGTCGGATTGGCCAGCAATTACGATATTAATGCCGTCTGCNTCCTTGCCCAGACTTTCGGACATCCNAACTATCTGGGGATAAGAGGGGCCAAGGAACTTCTTAGATATCTAGATGGAAAGTATAATTTCAAGCTTGATTTCAAATACATTGATAGGGAAATAAAGGAGATTGAAAGCGAATTGAATCTGAAAATTACACAGCAGAAAAGCAATGTTTTGAAGGAAGGAGCTAGCGAAGTCAGCTATATTGGTTAATCCTTAGTTATTTTAATGGCAATAATCTGTGTTGACCTTCTAATATTTTAGCTAAGTCTTTTTCTGGAATAACAGTACCATCACTTAATATAATCTTCCCGCCTTTATTAAAAACTGTTAGGGTATAAACAGTATAAACATCTCCCTTTCCTGTAATATCCCTAGCTATACAATTTCCGAAAAAGTTAATTTTTGCACTTATTGAAGAATTATTTCCTTGCAGGGCTGATAGCAGATAAATCGCAGCATTATGGTCTGCCTTATCCATAGCCATTCCCATCATTCTTGAAGAACCTTCAGAAATAACATAAACTTTCCCAGAACCTTTTAATGTATATGCCCCCACATGCTTTAAATCAACATGTGAAACAAAATCGT
>C687J35174_10001611_pt1 | contig 32631 bp, 39 predicted proteins | sample RifCSPhighO2_01_FD_35174 | JGI IMG/M metagenome (IMG submission 35174) | reverse complement strand
TCATCCGCATAATCACTTGCATTGATCTCATCAACTGAATTTGCTATAAATTCTAACCTGTCAAACATAGCGTTTCTCACAACTTTGCCTGAAACTCTATATTGTTTACCTAATAATTCATTTTTAAAGCTTTCGAATTCACTTGGAAGCTCTTTAAATTTACTGCTTTGATTGTTTAAAACATTATCAGCTATATCTCTAAAGCAAACTATTCTAATATTTTCTGTTCCNTCATCTAAAAACATATTTAATATTGGAACATCCTTCGCAACTATCTCTCCATGAACTCCGCATTTATAACTTCCATCAATAAATTCTACTTTTTTATTGCATTCTGGACATGCAGAATAAAATCTTGGATCAAAAAGTTGTACTACTGTTCCAACAATCTCAGCATTTTCATTTTCCTTTAAATCTTTTATTTGTTTTTTTAATAAACTCTTTCTAGCTCCAGCCTTTATTCCATCAATGACTACCCCTTCAGGATTTATTAATATCTTGGCTTTATTTCCCAGATGAACTTCGCTATATCCATTATTTTCTCTAGAATATCCATTATTTATTCTTAATATATCTCCTTGTTTTATATTTCCATCTTCAATTAACTTAATTAAACTCTCATCCCATAAAACTAATCTTAACATNCCAGTATCATCTCCAACCATTAAATTTACAACTTTCCCTTCTCTTTTTTCTGTTTTAAAACTCCTAACATCATATATGTCAATAACTTTAACATCTAAATTAACCATACTCATTCCAGGCATTACTTTATTTATTTTTAATTTTCTATCAATATTTTCTTCAAAAACCTTAACTCCAAGTTCATTTGCAACTATGTGTGCAGCTCCTTCTTTACTAATTAAATCGCTTAATAATTCTAATTTTTTCTTTATTTTAACATCAATTTCTTCTTTGCTAATTCCTTTCTCTTTTATTATCTTTTCTACAATTTCATCATAGTTTAGTTTGAACATTTTATTTTCCCAATGGATTATTCATATCTACAGCCATTTTTAATATTAATTCAACATCATTATCTTGATCATATGATTTGAACATCTTTCCTGTATTAATATCAAACATAAATACTTTACCTTCCTTAGTTATCTTCCATTTTTTATCTATATTATCACTCCAGCATTTATCATTATCAGCACATTTTATAACTAGTTCTTTTATTTTCTTATTATTATCTATAAAATCTGAAAAATCATAATTCATTTTTACATTAAAATTATTCTTTATCATATAATTAATTCCTTCTTTTTTCACTTCTATTTGTTTATTGTTTTCTCCTTTAATAATACTCCCTTTATTTAAAATGATTTTTACATCATAACTATTAGATGGAATTTCTAGATCATCATATTGTTTCAAAAACTTGTCTAATTCTGCATTTAAAGCTGTTCCAAAGGCTTTGTTTAAATTATCTCCTTCTAAATAACATTCTTTTCCTTTAGAGTAAACAAAGCTATAGCCTTTTGTAATACTACAACCAATATCTATCCCATTCACATTAATCAAAGCTTTATTTAAGCTTAATTTAACGCTTTCATCCAAATATAATAAAGCTTTTTCACCTTCATTATAAGTATTTATCACTTCATTTTGTCCTATTCCCAATAGATTATATCTATCCTTAATTTTATGTGTATTATCTGAGTAAAGAAAAAATCCAAAAACTCCTAAAACTATTAAAAACAGTACAGGCATAAAAAATACAGCTCCTTTTTTATTCATTTTCAAATTGTGAAAAACAATTGTTTTTTAATTTATCGTCAAAATAAAATTTTTGGACTCTTAATTTTATATTGATTATTCCGTCTTTGCTTGGTAATTTTATTATTGAATCGTAAAATCCTTCTCCTAAATATGCATTTGTTAATAAAATTTTATCATCTATCATTATATTATAACATCTTCCAAAAGATGGCTTAAAAATTTGTTCTAGTTCTATCTTAATTTCATCTAATCCAGAGTTATTATTTTTAAAATTTTCAATTTTATGGGCATTATCATCCACTCTTAAAAAATTAATCAATTGTATCTCTCCTAGATTAACAGACTGTATATCAACAACCTCTTTGCTTTTAGCTTTATGAACTGTAATTCCATAAATTACAAAGACAATTAACATTAATATTATTAACATCATAAATATTAAATCAACATAAAATGATACTGTTGAAGAAGATCCTTTTCTATTCATTATATCTCACCATGTTTAATTCTAAAAATCCTGGTTTTATTTCAGCCCCATCATAATATCTCACAAAAACCTTTTGGGTATCACAATAAAATCCTTTCCTTGCCACATTACATCCAAACCTCAAATCAGCCATATCTTTATTTACAATAAAATTTTTGACTTCTTTTGCATCTTTATCCGTAATATTCGCCAAAAATCCGAAATCCCTTCCCAAAAAACATTTCTGGGAATTTTCTATCTTGCTTAAATCTATCACTCCAACATTAACTCTTTCATTTTCATACAATAAACAATCTCCCCCGTATAATGCTCTCACAACTAAAAGTTGATTTTCTAGATATCCTGTTTTATTTTTCTTTACAATATAACTATAAACACTAAAAGATATTATTACAATCACAACTACAAGGAAAATCAATCTCATAATCTCAACAACTTGTCTTCCGCCTATATCTTGTCCAGTCTTAATCATGAAATTTTTACCTCTTTATTTTTCAAATTAATATTTATTTTATCAGCTCTAATTTCATTGTTTAATATTGCGAAATCTTGATTATAACTAAAATAATAAATTCCAATTCTATCAAATTTCTCTCCGCTCTTTACTATAATGCTTCTTTTTTCATCCACATTGATCATTCTTTCTTTATTAAAAGCATAATCGACATTCAATTCCCCCGGACTGGATTGTGCAACATCAATCATTAATCCCAAATCTTTGCTTAAAAAATCGTTATCATATACATCACCATTCATCGCCCTGTTAACAATTCCAAACAAAGCAAAAGCGACTATGGCAAGTTCTATTATGCTCCATATCCAAGCTCCTTGCTCTTCTATGTCACTACCCTCTCCTTTTTTATTCATAGAATAGATAAAAAAATCCTTGTTTATATTCTTTGTTGTTAACTAGAGATTTACTTGCTACTAATATAAAATTGATATTGTTGTTCAATCTCATCACTTTTTCCAAATACACTAATTTTATTACCATCTCTTCTAAAATAAAGTATATTTACTTTTTCATTTCCATTTAGAATAATATTTTTTTCATCATCCTCAATTACAAAGCCATCAATATTGTCAAAAGGTGATAAAGTTAAAGGTTTTACACATCCATTTTTCTCATCTCTGCAAACAACCAAGCAAGACAGAGAATTACAATCTGATGGGATATCTAAATTGATTGTGGATAATTCTTCTTTATCAAATTTAGCCAAAAAATATCCTTTTTCTATATAAAAAGCGACTTTTATGAATTGTTCTTCATTCTTATTAACCCTTTCAACCCCACTTGCCATATCTAAAAATGATCCTGCTGTATTCGTTCCCTCATTTTTCGAAAATATTCCCTTAAATCCCTCAGCGGCTTTTGGAAACGTTGTCAAAAGGATAACAATTGCTATAACTGTAATCCCAGCCAATAATATGCTAAATCCAGTCATTCCTTTTTTATTTGTTCGCAACATCAGTAGCTCCACCAAGTAGATTTGAAAAAGCATTACTTAATTTAGAAAAATTGCCTGTAAAAAACAAGATAACTAATATTAAAACAATTATTAAAATAATAAAAACAACTATCGTTTGCAATGAAAGTTCTACTCCTTTCTTTTTCATTTTAAAAAAAAGAAGATTATACGCAATCTTCTCTGTTTATAGAAGCACAACTAGCCCCAATCTGGAAACAGTTTTGATTTGTTCTATCCACCCCAGATTCTATCTTATCATCATTATTTACATCAATATCAAATGTTGTTCCGGGAGCAGTTCCACAGAAATTTGCCTGCCATTGTCCTTTATTTGTTGTAGTTTCAAAATTGCTACACCATGAATTACATCTAACTAAAGCTGTGCTTAAATCAGTACTTGTTGATCCTACTAAATTTCTCAGCTTTATGGCTATAGAATTAAAACCACCTAAAAAGAATACCACTACAACAACTAAAACTAAAATAACAATTATAGCTACAATAATAACATTCATAGACAATTCAGCGCCTCTTTTTTCTCTAAGCATCATTTCACCTCTTTACAAGATTATCAAATATTATATTTAAGTCTTTTGGTTTATTAACTTGCACTTAGTGGGTTTTCAATCTTCATTAGTTGTGTTGTAATCTCCTTTAATCTATATTTTGGAACTAACGCCTTTCCTAAAATATACTCATTTAAAAAATCTTTTTCACTTGTATAAAAATTTAATCCATATTCTTTATTTTCAGGCTCATTATAAATTTTATAATATCCATTCCATATTCTTTCTCCTTCAGCCTGCATCACATTTTCATAAACATAGATTTCATCATCATTCCATCCCTGTTCTTTAAGATCATTAATATTCCCTAAAGGATTTTCTAATCTAGTAACAAATATATTCCCTTTTATCCAACTGTTATCTATCAATCCGGAATTAGTTTCTTTATTTATTACAAATTCTTTAAATTTGTCTTTCAATAATATATCTAAAGTGTCTTTTGCTCTTTCAGAATTACTATCATCAAAGTTTTTAGCAATATCTAAATAATTTATTATTGCTTTTTCATACTCTCCCATTTCTCTATAAATATCAGCTACTTTAATTAAAGAAGCGCTAGTTCTGCTATTTGACAAAGTTTCTATTTCATTTTTCTTTTCTTCGCTTATGCAAACTCTTTTATAACTAACAGTTTCTGCATAATCTTTATCGATTATACAAATTCTTCCTTCTTTTTTATAGAATAATAAACTTGGATTTACTATAAATTCTTGTCTTTTAAAGCTAAGAATAGGGTTTCCTTTAAATAATATGTCTGGTTTATCAAAATCATTTACTCCTTCATCTAATGGAAAAACAGTATCTATCTTTTTAACAAGAACACATCCCTGAGCATTTAGTATCACTTTTTTTGCTATAAACTCATTTTTTCCGCCAGTTAGTTCTAAGTTTATATCCTTTCCAGATTTATACGTCTTTAGATGATAGCCAGCTGGATAAATATAACCTCCTTTAACACAAAAACATTCATTATCATTATTCTTATTACATTCATTAAGATTAACATTAAGATCAGCAAAACTATTTTCTACATTCTCCATTAGTATCTTTTCTTCTTCACTTAGTGGAATATCTATTCCTATAAGACCTAGAATTCCCTTTTGTAATGATTTATTAAAGAATATAACAGATGCAATTACAACTATTATTATCAATATAATAACAGCTACCTCTCCCCCTGCTTTTTCGTTACTCATCTTCCAAACCTTAATACCTCAAAAAATTTATCAAATAAATTACCTAGTTTTTCTTTGAATAAAAGTATAAATGTTATCAACAATATTAAAACAACTAAGGTTATTATTAATTTTCCTATAGTATCCATCTCAAGTTCCCCTCTTTTTTTCATAATGTTGTTAATTTAATCTATTATATAAAATTACCATAAATATATCACCACTTCATAAAGGTAACAAATAGAAAGCTTTATAAATAGGTAATTTTAACTAAATTCATATAAATTTGGAGAAATAAAAATGAATATCAAAGACATATGGAAATATTTACCGATTGTATCTATGTTTACATATTTGGATGAAACTAAACGTGAAAGCGATCGTAAAATTAGAGAAATTCTAGGTGATCTCATAAAAGATCCGATTAAAATTTCGAATCTTGTAGCATATGATAGAAAAGCCGAATTTACAAGATCATTTAAAATGATGTGTCACGCTTTATATGGTACTATTCCTATATTATATCTTATGTTCGCTTCTTTGTATAATACACCAAATCCAATAGAAATGAAAAAAAGAATGGATCAAAGAATTAGAGATAATCAAAGAATAGAACAACTAGTTGGTCAATTACGACCAAAGGCTGATACTAATGGAAATGGAGCTCTTGATCTTAATGAATTAACTGCTGTTTATCAAAGAGCAAATATTAATCCTAAAGTTTACATCGATGCTTATGGAAATAATAGTTTTAAAGTAGATTTACAAGAGTTAGAAAAAGTGGTTATTTATGCTGAAGGAAAAATAAAATGAAAAGAAATAGATTATCATTAGCATTGGGTTTGGGTTTACTTGCTTTAGTAGGATGTTCATCTCCACAATCCAATACATCATCAAATACCAATCAAGCAAGTATTAGTTCAAGTAAAACAGGATACGAAATTCATGGTAAAAAATTAACCTTATATAATGTTACCACAATACAAGGCAATAATCAAGATGAAATTACAAGATTTTTTGTAAATGCAAAAAATGGAAATCAAATGCCTGGAGAAGATATCACAATTAATAATCTAGATTATCATAATTCATCCTCTGGAGAAACACCTATAGAATTATTAAAACCTCGTGAAGANGATTTACNAAGTGGTCAAGAAGGAGTCTNGATTTTAAGACAAACAAATGTTGCTGTCCCAAATTCAGATGGAACAAATAAAACAATTAGAGAAGTTTACACTCTTACATTTTACGATACTGATCCAAATATAAGATTTGGAACATTTAAAAAATTTGCTGGTATTATTCAGTTTAGTTCAACTAATTAATTTTGTATTTTTAATTCATCACATTGTTCAAGAACTTCTACATTATTTGTTGGAATTAACATCAATTTAGCTTTCCAATCAATACCTTCCGCATCACCAAAAGCATATCCATATTTAAAACTTGTTACAACTGCAGTTCCAACTGTAGCTGTGGCAGCAAATGAATTTACAGCAGTTAATATAGCTCCAGATGCCAAAGCAGCTGGTGGAAATGCCATATATAATGCTATCAATCCTCCATAAACCAAGGCTCCAGTAGCAACAGCAGACACGGTTCCAGTCTCAAATTTACTCAATTCATCTTTGCTATAAACAACAAATAAAGTATAATAATCAAGATTAGTATTAATTGAATCTGGAATTCCAGCATCTTTTCTTTTATCTATTTCTTTTTGTATATCTTCCAAGTTAGTTCCATAACCTCCAAGATAATCAAAATAAGTTTCTTTTGATAAAGGTATTTTTCTTTCTCTTAAATAATCTGTAAATCCGAGAACTTCTGTTCCTCTTGCCTTATCAGCAAAATTAATTCTGCTGCAAACTATGCATAATCTCTTTGTTTCTTGCGGAAAAAATCTTATCTGTCCTTTATAAAATTTTGTCCAGCAATCATATAATTGATCGGCTATCACTGGTTTAACTTCTTTTACATCCTTTATCTCTTTGTAAACCGTTGGACATTGTAAATCTCTATCTGGAATGAATATATCCTGCCCACCAGCCCCAATTTTTTTAGCATTTAAATTAACACTATTTTGGCAAGCTTGAATGTCTAGATAATTCAAAGTTGGTTCTTTCGCTTTAGCAGTCGTAAACCAAAATAAAACTCCTACTAGGATCATTCCCAATATTAAAGATAGTACAAATGGATCTACATCTCCTCTTTTGTTTTTCATTTTGTTAATTTTCCTAAATTTATAGTTAACACATAGTATAAAAATCCAATTAGTAACAAAACTAATATTAATATAACAATAGTCTGTACAGTTCCTCTTTTCATATTATCCCTTAAGTTGTTTTTCATATTTAAAAGTTTGTAACAGTTAATATTCCAACAGCTAATGAATTAAATATCAACACTACTATGGCAGCTAGCAATGTATAAATCAAAACGCTCTTTATCATGCTTTTGCTTAAATAATATTCTTCATTTAATTTATCACTTCCATTCTCTATGGTATTTGTAAATATTGTTAATATGATTATTATTTCAACTAAATAAGTTCCTACAATTAGTTGAAAATAATACCCTGGAATAACATCTTTTATGTTAAATATCTGTGCAGCCACTCCCAAATTTCCAAGTTGATTTGCTCCGCCTTGTGTATTTGCTTGTTCAAATAAATCTCCCAATTTTCCGATAACACCTACAATCATGCTGCTAATCCCAACAACAATTCCGGCTATAACTGGAGCCAAAAAGTTAATTTGACTTTTCATACTGCTAACAATTTCGCTTAGTAAATCTTTTATTCTTTCATTTATTCTGCTAATTTGTTGAACATAATTAGATATACTTATCAAAGATCTTGCTACAACTTTAGGTCCTTTTCTTGCACTCTCAACCAATACTTCCATAGAACTTTGCACCAATGCACTTGGATAATATAGTATGGCTCCATTTTTTAAATTAAATATTGCTTTTTCAATATTCATTCCCAAGCTTCTTATGTTTGCAACAATTCTTTGGAAAAAATTCCCAGATGGTGTTCCATGCATAGTCTCAGCCACAGTCTCAAAAGCTATTTCTGCTGGTACTCCATCTCCGATTCTATTTCCCAACTGAAATAAACTGGCAGAAAATTCACTTTCAAGTTTTTTCGTTTCATCTCTTATCTTGTGGGCATTTCCCAATTTCATTTTATAATAAACCCCGATACTTATTGCTAATCCTAAAGGAAATAATAATCCAAGAAGTAAAGCTCCAACTCCATATGGTCCAGAACAACTTCCACCATCACATTTAAAATCAAAAAATTTTCCCAAATTCCCAAAAGAGGCATCAAAACTTGGATCATAATATCTGAAAAAGATTGGGCTAAATCCGATTATAAAGAATACAAAAAATATAAAAAGCGGAATAAATAAAGGTTTTTTTCTTTCTCCATATCCAACATCGCTTTCTCCGTATCCGGTTGGTCTTTTGCTTAATATGTTTGCTCCATAACTATAGACTATTACTGGCAATAATACATCATAAAGAATAAATAGATGATACCATTTTATTGCTCCTCCAAGAAAACTTCCTATTAATGGAAATATTACCAATCCCAATATGGGTAAAATTACTCCTAACATGTATAATATTGTAACGGGGCTTTGCAATTCATGTGCAAAATGTAACATTTTATCGTAAGTTCCATTTAATATCGTTTCTAAACTCTTGTCTAATAATTCTACTCTTCTATCTTCTCCCGGTTCATACAAGCTGCTTTCAATTAAATGAAAAGCATTGACAAATTCTAAATTATAATCTCTCCAACCTTCCAAATAATCATCTAAACTTTCTTTTAATGTGCTAAATTTTCCTGTTTCTATATCCCAAAATATCTTTCTTAAATCTAAACTTAATGGTTCCTTAATGTGTTGAGCAGAAAATTTTATTGCATTTTCCAAGTTACTTGTATGCCTCATATACATCACTATATATAGAATACATAATACCATCTGATTACTCGCTTTTAATCTCCATCTGGTTGCTATATTTATTGGAATCCTGCTTATTGGTTTGAATAATAACAATCCCCCTAAAATTAAGATTAGTGATAAAATTAAGATTCCTAAGGGTGACCCTTCATTTCCTACAATAGCAAATATGCTTAATAAAATTCCAATTAAAACTAAAAATAGTGTAGTAAATGCAGCCAAACTTCCTGCACCAGCTGGAGAAATATTTAAATGAGTTATCCCTATACTCTTGTTAATCTCCTCATAATCTTTCTTTCCAGGTTTTACCTTTAATATTCTTTCAAATATATTGCATAAACTTTCATATAATGTTAATCTTTTACTCAATGCTTCCTTTCTAAATATATCATATTCCTTAGAAAAATTTGGATCAATTTCATATTCCGAAATAGCGCTTTTTCCTACCTTTCCATCCAATTTTCTTCTGTATTTTTTTAATATATCTTCAGTATCCTTATCCATCAATCAACCTCTTTTCTATAACTACAATTAGAATTAGGCCTTTATTAATTTTTGTTTTAAACCCTGCATCATATACATCTACATTATATTTTCCAAACCATTTTTTAATTTGTTTTTCACTAGAATTATAGACTTTTGAATTTTGTAATCTAAATGAAATCTCATATATCCCATAAAAAAGTGATTTATTTGGTATTGTAAATATTACTGTACCATTGGTCTTAGTCATGCTAAGACATTTTTCTATAAATTCTTTAGGTTTATCTATAAAATCTAAAACCCCACAACAAATAACTTTATCAAATTTTTTAGTTGTTTTATATTGTAAAAATCCGTCTTCTATTATTTCTATATTTTTTATATTTTCATCATCAATTTTTTTCTTCATTATATTTATCATCTCTTTTGAAGGTTCTATTGCAGTTAATTTTCTAACTTGTCTTGCGATATTTAAACTATAATATCCAGTTCCAGCTCCTATTTCTAAAACTATGTCGTTATTTTTAAGATGTTTTTTAAATAATTTAATCAATATATTTTTCTCTTGTACTCTTAATGTTTTTATTATTGGGTATTTTGTTACAGCAGCATCATATATATTAGCATATTTTGATTCCATGTATGGATTATTCATTAATCAACCTCTTTTTTATTTGACTGTCTTGATTTTTTTAACTTCTTTCTTTAACCATTCATTCCAATCAAAAAATATTTGTTTGCTATCTAAATAACCTTTCTTTTGTCTAATCTCGTCAGATATTTTATGAAATTCATCATTTGCCTTAACTGTAAAATCGGCTTCCAATAAAATGTCCAGTTTACTCTTATCTGCAACATCTACAAGTTGCTTTTTTATTTTTGCTCTTAATAATATATTGTCCCATACTGCATCCCAATTTCCAGCCCACTCTTTTACATTAGCAGCTATATTTTTTATTATTTCGCTATCACCATTAATTAAATTATCAGTAGGTTCAAGCATATCTGTTTTTGAATTATATCTCATCAAATCAACAAAAGCTCCTTCCTTTAATGGGTCATCATCCCATTCTTTTCTAACTTCGGTTATGCTTACTATTCTTCTTTTACTATGTAATCCATCAGCTGTTTTGATCGGATTTGCAACAACAATTATATCTGTAGCTTTAAAACTGGTTTTAGGAACTCCAAGATCATTAACAACCCTATCAAAAACCCCATATGGACTATCTCCATGTATCGTTCCAGCAACAACATTGGCCAAAGCTCCAACCCTCATCGCTTCGTATAATGCTAAAGCTTCCTTGCTTCTAACTTCTCCAATAATTAAACTTGAATCTCCCATTCTCAAACTTGTTCTTATCCCTTCATCAGCAGCAAATTCTGTTCCGCCAGCAACAGCTAACGCAGCTCTAACTTTTAATGGTTGAATATTATATCCCAATTTTCTTAAATAATCTGTAGGTAATTCAAGCGTGTCCTCTACTGTTATTATTCTATATTTTCTCATAATCTCAATTAAACAACTTCCCAATAAACTTGTTTTTCCTGAGCTTCTTGTTCCAGCTATTAATAGACTTCTACTTCCATCAATTAAAAAACTTATTAATCCTGCTCCTAAATCACTTATCATTTTATTCTTAATATAAAGTGATAATGTCCAAGGTTTGTCTCTATGTCTTCTAAATGCATATCCAAGTCCGTGTGGGTTTAATGGACTCCCGACAATAGCAACTCTGGCTCTTGCCCCAGGAATAATTAGTTCAGTATCCAATACCGGATTAGCTTCATCTAATGGTCTTCCCGAAATAATTCTAAACTTTGTTGCCCACCCCAATCCGTCATCTCTGCTTGGAATAATATTTGTAACACATTCGCCATAATCTTGATGTACAATAAATATAGGTGTTTCTCCTATTGGCCCATTAATTACAACGTCTTGTATTTTAATATCTTTTAACAAAATTTCTAGCAAACCAAATCCTACTGTATATCTAACCAATATTCTAGCTAAATTCTCAATCTCATCATATTTTAAATCAATTCCTTTATTTTCTGCTAATTCATTAATTAAATCTCTCCCTATATTAAAAAAAGTTTCTCTCATTCTTTCAATATTAACAAACTCTTCAGCTTTCGGTTGATGTTCGCTCAAAACACTTCTCGCTAAATCCAATAACATATATTGATCTTCAGTCAATTTAAATTCAGGAGGACTTAAATGATATAATGTCTTAATGTCATCTTTTAAATTAAATAACATGACATTTGTATCATCATCAATGTTGTAAGCATCAATCTCTCTTGCTGTCAACGGAGGTTCTGCCATTAACCTAGTTAACATAAAGTCTGGAGTGATATTNGGTTTAAACACTGTTCTGTAAATTGCTCTTTCACCTATTACATGTCCTGCTAAAAACGGTTTAACCAAACCAACTAATTTTGTATTATCAATTAAGTTATAGACATATAACAACAATCCTAGGTATCTTTTTGTATTTTCCATAACCTCTTTATTTTCTGCTTTTTCTAGATTAATTCTTTCTTCTCTTATTAATCTCTTTAATTCAACATATGCTCCTATAGGGTCGCTCTTTAATAGATTTAGCACAATATCTTGGATTAATGCTTGTCTTCCAGAATAGTTTCCATAATCAGTTATATTAGAACTCTCAAGCAATATTCTCTTTTGTTTAACTAAATGATTATAGACAATCGCTATTTCTTTAAGCATTTTTGTCTGTTCTTGATCATACTCATAATTCTTCTTCTGATAAAATATTATTCTAGAAACATTTAAAGATTGTAATATTTTTTCTACAGTATCGCTCATACAAACTGCGCTTCCTTCTAAACTAGGACTTAAGTTTACATTCTCATAATTAATGTACATAACATCTTCTTCTCCCTCTTTTGAAACCTCGTAATCCCCAGGTTTTATTTTTTTTCCGAATAGCATATTACCACTTTATATAAACAACATAAGCTTTATTACATTATATAAGGTTTATCCAATTAAAATAACTTTCGTTTATGAAAAAAGATGACTGATCAAGATTCCCAATATACAGAAGAATATTCCTTAGTTTCTGACTTCGATGCAAGGATTCGTATTTTGGAAACAAAATATTCACTGGTTAGAGAAAGAATGTTTGTTATAAATCAAAATATGATCGATGAATATAAAAAACTTTCAGAGGATATGCATCTTCTTCAATCAGATTTAAAAGATTTAAAAGACACACTTTTTGAAATAAAAGAAACAACAAGACAAATAATAAAAGAATTGGAAACTTTCTCAAAGAAAGAAGATGTTAAGGTTTTAGAAAAATATATTAACTTCTGGAACCCCCTAAAATTTGTTACAGAAAAAGAAGTAATTGAATTAATAAAAAAGATTCCTAAGAAAAGTGTAAAAAAAGAGGAAATTCAAAAAAATGAATAATAAAAAACCTGGAGTAGATGATCTTAAAAGAAAGGGGTATAATTATCAAAAAATATCTCAGGCTATAGATCAAACAAATATGAAATCTGCTACTGAAATCCCCTTTGAAGATCAATCTCCAGATATTGATTTTCCAACACCACCAATTCCATCAGGATCAAATATGGAAGAAGCTACAGACTTACCCCCATTGCCACCACCAAGAATGGCAACAATTCCAATGCAAGAAATGGAAAGATCTCAATTTCAACAATCATCTAATCGTGAAAGTATTGAAAGAATGCAGGAATTAGCTGAATCAATAGTTCAAGAAAAATGGGAAGATCTTGTAAGAAATATAGGTGATATTAATCTTTTCAAAGAAAAAGTAAGAACTGATATAACATCAATAAAGCAAGAAATTATAAGAACACAAGAAAGATTTGAAAATATGGAAAGAGCATTACTTGGTAGAGTTACAGAATATAATAAAAATATCAATATGATAGGTACTGAAATGAAAGCTTTAGAGAAGGTTATGGAAAAGATTGTAGAACCAATGACAGATAATATTAAAGAATTACAAAAAATAACCAATGATCTTAAAAAGAAAAAACTTTAATTTTTCTCTACCACTTGTTGTGAAATTTTTCCAACTGCAAAAGCTGCAACTATTATCAAAAATATTGCCCCTAAAATTCTTGGGTTAAATAATGCTCTCACTGTTTCTCCACCAATAGTTTTTGTTCCAGCTGTTGATGAATATGGGTCAAATGTCCCTTGAAAAACTTGTCCTATAGCAATCGCAAGAATTAGTATTGCAACAATTACTATTGTATTCTTTCCTCCAATCATGCTCCATATCTCATCCATTCCCTTTTCTTTTTCTTTTCCACCTAAAAACAAGAATAATATAAATAACAAAAATAAGAATACAAATAATATAACAAACCAAGGGGTTATGAAGTTAATTAATTCTATAGATTTGGTTGAAAATAATACTATTGTTGCAACAGATATTGAAGCTATCCATTGAAGATTAGAACTTTCTCCAAGCAGTTTAGTAGCTCCCAACATAGCTTTGATTAATACTAATACAAATAAGAAAGTAAAGACAGGTAAAAAAAATCGCAAGAATCCTATGTCTAAAAAGGTTGCCACTATGGTTTCCCCCTTAATCCTTCAAAGAATTCTTTAGCAAATGTATTGGTTCCAGCTCCAGATCCACTTCCTTTAGTAACAAACCCTATTATTAAAACAAAGGCTATAATTGCAAATAATCCTGCTTTGTCTGTATCTGAAAACCTAAAGGGTAAATCCAGTCCTATTGGTCCTGAAAATAAAGCTATAAATACTACTACTAAAGATATCAAGAAAAATATTCCCAATGGCCATCCTTTAAATCCCTCTGTACTTCCACCAAATAATCCAAAGAGTAATAAAAATAACATTACTATGATTATTGCAAGAGCCATATTCGTTAAATAATTGCTCATAATTTCAGTTATTCTAGTATTTACAACAACTATTAATGCAATTACCAAAGCTATAACAGAATTAATATTCGTTCTTGGTTTATTATCTTCATTTCCAAATATTCTTGTTTTTTCTAAAACAGCAAAGATTATTGTAAATACCAATAAGAATGGAAGTATATATGTAAACACTCCATAGTTTTGCCATACTGCAAAATAATATCCTAAATCTGCCAATTTATCACCTTCTTTTTTTTATTTATTCTTCACTCTTGCTCCCTGAAGATTTTGGTTTAGTAATAAACCACATAGTAAGTATTAATACACCAAAGATTATAAATGATGAAACAACGGCACCACCCCAGTTCGCGGTAACATAATCCCATCCCAAATCTAACCAACTTTGGCCTGTGTCCGCCCTTATGGCTCCCAAAAATATTAAAATGACTGATATTAATGTTACAAAAATAAAAAATCTATATAAACTTTTATGGTCTTTAACAAAATCTTTTTCTCCAGATTTCCAAAAAGTTCCAACTAATAATAAAAATGCAATAAATATAGTTAATAATAATATAACATTTGGTAAAGCGTGATTAATCGCAGTAACAACTTTATTTGATACAACTACCAATAATCCTATTACAAAACCTACCATTGAATTTAAGTTTTTCTTTGGTGTTTTTTCATCAGATTCGGTCCCCAATATTCTTGTTTTTTCTAAAATTGCAAAAACCAATGTAAATACTAATAAGAATGGTAGCACTATGTCAAATAAACCAAAATCTTTAAAGAATTGAATTGCATTACCTAAGGGGGTTGCCATATTCACTAAAAATGGTTATTAGTATTTAAAAGTTACTGTTTTTACTCCTCTTTTACTTGCACATCTTCTTCAGTGTAATTTGGTATTGCTGCTTTGTTTATTATTACTACATCCCCTATAGATTTAACCATTTGATGTGGCACAATAACACCTTTAGCTCCGCCCAATATCTTACTTAGATAAGAATTTTTAGTTGCTTTTACTCTCCATCCAAACACTTTGTTGTTGTGTAAGATTGATTCTTCTATGGTTCCAAAATAATATCCAGAATCTGTGTATACCTCCAGACTCATCATTTCACTTATTTTCTTTGTTTGTATCATTTTTTCCTTTCCTCCTCTTTTGCTCATAAAAACAATAAATACATATATTTTTTAACTATTTATACTTTATCCTTATCTAGAATGATGATTAAATATAAAAACCTAACTGTTCTTGGAACCTCTCACATCTCCGTTCAAAGTATTAAAGATGTTTCCTCTTTCATTAAAAATAATACGCCAGATATTATCGCTTTAGAGTTAGACGCTGCAAGATTTATCGCTTTAACAGATAAAAGAGCTAAAAAATCCTCTTTGAAAGATGTGATACATTTAGGTTTAAAGGGATTTATTCTTAATCAAATAGGTGCATATATTGAAAAAAAATTAGGAAAATTGGTTGGTGTTTCTCCTGGTTCGGAGATGAAAGAGGCTATAAAATTAGCAAAAGAATATAATCTAAAAATAGAATTAATAGATCAAAGAATTGATATCACATTAAAAAAATTAACTAAATCTATTACATTAAAAGAAAAATTCAGATTTGTGATAGATTTAATTTCAGGAACATTATACAAAAAGAAGAGAATTAAAATAGATTTAACAAAAGTTCCTGATGAAAGTTTTATTATAGAAATTTTAGAAAAGATTAAATTTAGATATCCCTCTTTCTACAATGTTCTAATAGATGAAAGAAATAAAATAATGGCAAAGAATTTAAATAAGATAATATTAAATAATAAACAAAGCAGCATATTTGCTATAGTTGGAGCAGGTCATCTATCTGGCTTACTCCAGGAAATAAAAAAGAGTGAAGATTAACTTTTCAAAATCAGAGATAAAACATTTAGTAGCAGCTTCTATCATACTTGGGTTTATTTTCTCATTTACAGAATGGGGAACAACAGTATTTAACCCTATAGCAGGTATACAAAATTGGTTAAAGGCAATTATTTTGTCCTTAATAGCATTATTAATTCATGTTTTTGCACATAAATTCTTAGCATTAAAAAGTTATGCTACAGCAGAATTTCGAACATGGTCAATTCAAAGATATGGATTTAGAAAATCTTCCACCTACCCAATAAAAACAGCTGGTTTCAGTATTCCTTTTCTTCCAATTGGAATTATATTATCTCTATTTGTTGCTTTTTTGAGTGCAGGTAAAGGAATATTTGCAGCAGTTGAATCATTTATTATCACTGATGTGAAAACAGAAAAAAGGATTAGCAGAAAATTATCCGAATATTCACCAACATGGATAGAACTTACAGAAACAGAGTTAGCATTCATATCATTATTGGCTCCGATAGTTAGCACATTGTTAGCAGTTATTTTCCTAAATACACCTTTCCATAAATTTGGTTTGATTAATATGTATATCGCTATTTATTCTATGTTTCCTTTCCCTGGATTAGATGGAATAAAAATATTATTTGGCTCAATATGGATTTACTTATTGGGTATATTATTTGTTGGTATTTCTTTGGGATTCGCTTATGGACAAATTTTAAGTTTTATTCCAACTATAATATTAAGCTTAGTATTATCAATAATCCTTACTTTACTTGGAATTTTTTTACTTAATAAATAAACTTAGTATAGATTTCTGTAAAAGCCATATAACCATAATCCAAGTTAAAGCTTGAAATATCCCAAATATAGCCATTATTATAAATATTGCAGCAATAATATCAATAAAACTAGTTATATCTGGCAAAAATGGAAGGCTTTTTATTATTAAGTAAACTACAAAAAACCATGCTGTTGATTCAGCTAATCCAAATCTTAATAAAATAAGATTAATTCCAGCTAATAAATCCAATAATCCCATTAGTTGAATTAACATAATTTTAATAGTAAGAAAAGCTTTAAAAATCTTATCAAATGGTAGAAATAAAAGACTTCACTCCAAGATTATATCAAGAAACAATTTTACATACAGCAATAACTAAAAATACNTTAGTTGTCTTGCCAACTGGACTAGGTAAAACAGGTATTTCNTTGCTTTTAGTAATACATCGTTTAAATAATTTTCCGAGTTCTAAAGCTTTACTTCTCGCTCCAACTAAACCTTTATGTGAACAGCATTATAAAACATTTAAAAAACATACTAATCTAAATGAAAATGAAGTTGTTTTATTTACAGGAGCAATATCACCATTAAAAAGAGAAGAATTATTGAAAAATGCTAAAATAATAATCTCAACGCCTCAAACTATTTCAAATGATATAATTAATAATAAAATAGATTTAGAAAATATTTCTGTTTTAGTTTTAGATGAAGTTCATCGTTCTACAGGAGAATATGATTATGTTTGGGTTGCTAAACAGTTTAATAAAAGATCTAAATANCCTAGAATTCTNGGATTAACAGCATCTCCAGGTTCAGATTTAGAAAAAATAAGAGAAATATGTAAAAATGCNCATATTGAAGAAATAGANATAAGAACAGAAAATGATCCNGATGTTAANCCATATATTCAAGATATTAATGTAGAATGGATCAAGCTTGATCTACCTCAAGATTTTCTTGAAACTAAAAAGTTCTTAGAAGAATCAATAAAAACAAAATTACAAAAATTAAAAGATTTTGGTTTGGTTAAATCAGTAGATATTAACTCAATCTCAAAAAAAGACTTACTCGGAATTCAAGCTCAATTACAAGGTATGGTTGCTCGTGGAGATAAAGACTTCTCAATGTGGACTTCTCTCTCAACATTAGCAGAGATAATGAAAGTTCATCATGCTTTAATATTATTAGAAACTCAAGGAATTAAACCACTTTACATTTACATGAAAAATATATTTCATGAAGCAGAAAAGGGAAAAACAAAAGCTGTAAAAAATCTTGTTAGAGATTTAAATTTTAAATCAGCTTTTATTAAAACTCAAAATTTGTATGAAAATAATGTTGATCATCCAAAATTATCTAAACTTAAAGAAATAATAAAAGATGAAATATCAAAAAATAAAGAAATTAAAATTATTATCTTCAATCAATTTCGTGAGTCTGCTTTAGATTTAGAAACAGAATTAAATAAAATAGAAAACGTTAAAGCGAAACTATTTGTTGGTCAGTTAAAAAAGGGTTCGACTGGATTATCACAAAAAGAGCAAATAAAAATTCTAGAAGATTTTAAAAATAAAGTGTACAATATTCTAATTAGCACCGCTGTGGGTGAAGAAGGTCTTGACATCCCAAAAGTTGACTTAGTTATCTTCTTCGAGCCAATTCCAAGTGCTATTCGTTCAATTCAAAGACGTGGGAGAACAGCAAGGCATGAAGAAGGTAGATTAATAATATTGATGACAAAAAACACTCGAGATGAAGTAAATCATTGGATTGCTCAAAATAAAGAAAAGAAAATGTATGAATTATTAAAAACTTTAAAATCTAGGTTATCTTTAGAAAAAGATCCTATAACAAAACAAGAAGCTAAGTCAGATATTACAATTTACGCAGATTATAGAGAAAAAGGTTCTGGAATTATAAAAGAATTAGTCAATGAAGGAATTAATGTTCAGATGAAATCTTTAGCATCTTCTGATTATATTTTAAGCGATAGAGTTGGAGTTGAACTAAAAACAAAACAAGATTTTGTTAATTCTATAGTTGATGGTAGATTATTATCACAAATAAAAGATTTAAGACAAAATTTCCATATTCCAATTTTAATAATAGAAGGAGAAGAAGATATTTATTCAATAAGAAACGTTCATCCAAATGCTATTCGTGGAATGTTAGCAACAATAGCAGTTTCCTATTCTATCCCTGTTTTATATACTAAAAATTTCCAAGATACAGCAATGTTACTTAAAGCAATAGCTTCTAGAGAACAAAGAAAAGATGATAAAGAAATAACATTGAGAACAGAACGTAAACCTCTAACAACAAAAGAGCAACAAGAATTCATTATTGAATCTTTGCCTGGAGTTGGTCCATCTCTAGCTAAATCTTTACTTTCCCAATTTGATACTGTAACAAATATAATAAATGCTGATAAAGATAAATTACAAGAAATAGAACAACTCGGTCCAAAAAAAGCAGAAGAAATTAGACGTATTTTAGAAGAAAAATATCCTAAAGAAAGTTAATTTCTAATAATTTTGTATGTTTTGCTCCCTCATTTAATAATTCGCTTTTATATAAAATAACCTTATCAACTAAAAACTTATCTTTTTCTACTTTTAATCTTTTCATTAATTCTTCTTTATCTTTAATATATTTTACTCTTCCAATCGTTAAATGAGCCTTAAATCTTCTGTCTTTTCCAAACTTCTCTCTTATTAATCCATCTATCTTCTCTTTTAGTTCATATAATTTTTCTGATTTTAAATTTAATCCAATAATTCTTATCTTTTTATCATTCGGAAAATAAATAAATTTATCAATCTCAACATAAAACTTCTTAAACTTTAATTTACTTAATTTCTCTTTCAAATAATCAACATCTTTCTCTTTAATCTCTCTTAAAAATCTTAATGTACAATGAAGTTCTTTAACAAAAGAGATCTTAGCAAAATCTCCCTTAATATCTTTCTGTATCTTCTTAACTTTTTCCTTTATTTCTACTGGAATATCAAATGCAATAAAACATCTCATAAAAACTCACTTAATATCTTTTGTCCAAGTAAAACAGTCATGTTATTAATATCTTTCTCTGGGTTTATCTCAACTAAATCAATTGCTTGAATATTTTTTAACATTTTTATTCTTTCTAATATAAATAATAATTCTCTTGAGCTTATTCCTCCTGGTTCTGAATATCCTGTTCCAGGTGCAAATGCAGGGTCAACAGCATCTATATCTATACTTAAATAGACTGCATCAAACCTTCTCATATCTTCCATTAACATATCACAAAAATCATCCAATCCATAATTCAATGTTTTAGGTGTAAAATATTTTATTCCTTTTTCTTTTACATAATTAATTTCCGTCTTGCTAAATTTCCTTACTCCAATTAAAATAACATTTTCTTTCTTTAATATTCCATCATCTATTAAGTTTCTCAAATAATCTTCATGACTTATCGTTTTTGTACTAATCTCACAATCAGGATGAGCATCAAACACAATTAATCCCGGATTTTTATGTTTTTCAGAAAAGGCTTTAAAAGAAGAATATGTTATTGAATGGTCTCCTCCTAAAATAAAAAACCTATCTTTTATTATCTTAATCTTCTCATAAATATTAGTAAATGTCTCATCAAAATTATATTTATCTACTTTAACACTATCAATATCTGCTTCGATTCCTTTTAAAATTTCATCTGGGGTTTTCTCACATCCATCATTTTTGCCCAAACTTCCAGCTGAAAATGGTATTTTAACAATTATCATACAATAAACACGAAAATTAAATTTATAAAACTATTTATTCATCTTTTTCTTCATTAATCTTTCACCAATTACAATCCAATATAACACAAATACTGCAATTATCGTTAACATTAATAATAATATGTTGTTCATTTTAAAAAAAATAAAAATTTAGGCTATAACATCAATGCCTAAACTCTCAAAACTTACTTTTTCTATTGGTAGACTCATCAATACTTGACTTGTCAATCTCTCTATTTCATTCATATATAACCCCCCTTTAAACTAACCGAACATAATTAAATGTTCATCCGAACCCTTATCTTGATTTATTTTCTTCACAGCTTCAACAAGATCATTATGCAAGATTTTTGATCTATTTTCCCGAATAGCAAAATATCCTGCTTCTGTACAAACCGATCTTATCTGAGCTCCTGAAAATCCATCCATTAAATTTACTATTTTCTCATCATCTACTTTATCAAATTTCATATTATTACTATGAATCTTAAATATTTCCTTTCTTCCATCTTTTGAAGGTAATGGAACTTCAATTAATCTATCTAATCTTCCTGGTCTTAAAATTGCTGGATCCAAGATGTCAACTCTGTTAGTAGCTCCAATTATCTTGACATTACCTAGACTCTTAAATCCATCTATCTCACTTAATAATTGCATAAACGTCCTTTGCACCTCTCTTTCCCCAGACGTTCCGAGCTCAATTCTCTCGGCTGCGATAGCATCAAGTTCATCAATAAATATGATACTAGGAGCTTTCTCTTTTGCTAATTTAAATAAATCTTTAACTAATTTGGCTCCCTCTCCAATATATTTCTGAACTAATTCACTTCCAACAATCTCAATGAATGTAGCATTAGTAGAATTTGCAACAGCTTTAGCTAACTTTGTCTTTCCTGTTCCGCTTGGCCCATATAATAATATTCCTTTTGGTGGTTCAATTCCAATTTTCTTAAATAATTCTGGTTTTAATAATGGTAATTCAATAACTTCTTTTATTTCATTAATTTGTTCCTTTAACCCACCAATTTCCTCAAAAGTTTCTTTTGGTTTCTGAATTAATAAGAAATTCTCTACATCCATTCTTTTAGCTTCATCTAATCTTTGAACAATGCTTAAAGTTTTTTGTTCAGCTAACACCCTATCTCCAACTTTTATTTTTCCTATTAATTCACTTACAATATTAACATAAAACTTATTGCTATTAGCTAATCTTATTAATGCCTTATCATTTATTATTTTAACAACTTCACATACAACTAATGGTGGTTGTTTTAATCTTTCTAGCTCTGTTTTAAAAAATCCTATTGTTGTTCTTAAGGCTTGATTCTCTTCATTTAAATTATATTCTAATCTTTTTAAATCTTCTGAGAAATCTCTTGTTTGTACATCCATTACAACTTAGATATTAAATTTGCTTATAAACTTTTCTATTATTTATTATAATCAAAAATAATTTTAAATTAATAATCAGGAGAAGTTGTCTCTAATCTATTTAATTCTTTTCGTCTATTTATTATATTTAAGGCGTCATAAAACATATAAGATAAACAAATTAAAAGCATAGTTGACATTGCCTTTCCTGCCCATGTAAGATATTTAATTCCGGAATTATAACTTTCATTATATCTTCTAACTGGTTCTTCTTTTTCTATTTTTCCGATATCTGTTCTAATTTTATCTTTAGCTCTAATCAAAGCTAATTGATTATCTCCTCCAAAAACAATACTCAAGTCATTTTTAATTTTAGCAGGTTGATAAGGTAAGCTAGATTTAGTTAAAGAAGTAATTGTTATAGTTTCTAAAGAACTAAGTGTCTTTTTCATATCACGATATTTAGTTATAGATGGATCTCTTCTATGATCGTAGTGATTATAAAAATTAGTAACAGATATTGTCAATGCTGAAGCAGCAACAATCCCACTTAATGTAAGACCAGCAGTCCATGCTTTATTAGCTATTCTATTTCTATATTCATATTTTCTTTTTATTTGCTCTTTTTGCAATTCTAGATTATCTGCCATATTAAATTTGATTAACAGAGAAAATATTTAAATGTATCTATATCATTTCTTAAACGCTTTTCTTATCGGTTCAATAATCTCAACTAAATATCTACTTACATTATTTTTCAAATCACTAGGATGAATTTTACTCATTAAATATTCCTTCTCTAATTTATCATAATTATCAAACTTAATATTCCCACCAAACTTTTCATTTCTTTCAATTACAAATTCTTTAACTCTTGGAAATATTATCAATCTAGCAATAGAAAGTATAGCATTATTCTCAACACTTACAGGACAATAAGCATTATTTATTTTCTTTACAATATCTTCTTTCTTATCTCTTATTGATATCATGCTTTCAGGTTCACTTGAACTCATCTTTCCAGGTCCTTTCAAGCTTGGAATTAATGGTGTATGAATAAACAAAGGACTTTCATAATCTATTTCTTTAAATAATTCTAATCCTAAAGCATGAATCTTCCTTTGTTCTATTCCAGCTACAACAGCATCTAGTTTTAAAGCTTTAATATCTTCTATCTGCATAAATGGATAAATTACTTGGCTAACTTTTGCATTTTCTAAATCTCTTGCAACTTGCTGCATACTTCTCACAGCCCTATTAATTGTTGTATTCAAGCTCATTAATAATATATCATCTATGTATTTTAAATCTCTTTGAAACTTGCTTCCTAAAACAAATTCAGCATTCTTTAATCCAGCTGCTTTAAATCCATTTTGCCATATTTTAACTTGTTCATGAATAAACTTCCAATCTCCTTTTCTATTAAGCCATGTATGCCAATCAGCAAATAATATAACAACATGAAACCCAGTTTTCTGTAAATCTAATAATTTTGTTATTGTAACTAAATGTCCAAGATGAATCTCACCTGAAGTTTCATATCCACAATAAACCCTAGGATTTTTCTTTTTTAATAATTCTCTTATCTTCTCTTTATTTAATATCTCTTCAGTGTTCCTCTCAACTAATCTTATTTTTTCTACAATGTCCATAAAATTATCCATCTATCCTAAAATATAAACTTATCGCATTCCAAAAGATAGCTTTTTAAGTTTTTCTAATGTTTTAATATCATGAGTGGGTATAAAACTGAGCATGTTACAAAGAATGAAATTCCTATTCTTTATGATATCGCAAGAGTTGGTTTTATATCCCAGGTAGATAAAGAAGTGTTTTCTATAATTTTTAATGAAGACCCCGAAAATAAAAAAATGGTATATGGATATGTTGATCCTAGAATGCGTTTAGTGGTATTATTTGGTATGAAAACAATAGAGGAAAGGGTAAGTGAAATAGGTGAAGATATTAAAAAGGTAAGGCAAAATTATAGAATATTGGAAGAATGTTTAGAAGAACATTCCATTGAACACAATTATCACATAGATTTTACAACAAGACATAAATAAAATGAACAACAAAACTCTATTTAAAATTGCAATAACAACCTCTTTTATAGGCATTATATTACTCTTATTCTTATCTCAAAAAATAGATGCATCTTCTTATCAAATTTCAGATATTTCAACTAAAAATATAGATGAAAAGATAAAGATAAATGGTATTGCAACAAAGATAACAGAAAAACCAACTGTCACTTTTATTACCTTAAAAGATGATACTGGAACTATAACCGTTGTTGTATTTAATAAAGAAAAGTTTAATATAGGATCAGGAAATAGTGTACAAGTTTATGGAAAGATATCAGAATATAAAGGCCAGTTAGAAATAATAGCAGATTCAATTAAAAAAGTTTAAATAAACTACTACCTTATAAAAAACAATGAAAAAAGCTATATTGGTAACATTTTTTATGTTAACTATATTTATTGGTCTAATTTTTCTTAGTTCTGGTATTACTGGATTATATGCTTTAAATATCGGAAGATCTCAAAATGTAAATTATAGTTTTATTGTTCTCGGTTTATTATTCTTATATCTAACAATCTTTATTTATTCTAGAAATAAAAAAGATTTATTAAAATAATCAGGAGGGATTTACATGGCAACTTTGTTATCTATATCTGTACCGGGAGTTTTAACACCAATAATATCGTTAATATTTGGTGTTGTTATCCTGATATTCCCAAAAATATTGAATTACGCAATCGGGATTTATCTGTTATTGATTGGGATTATTGGTATGTTTGGATTTTTTTAATTTTTTATTTTTTAACTTTAGTATCTCCCCATGCAGCAATCCCTAAGAAAATGAAATATAGAAGTCCGCCAACATAAGGGATTAGTGATAATATTATCCACCATCCTGGTTTTCCGACAGCTTCAAATACCTTCCATCCCCAGATTATAGAATAAACTGAAAGTGGAAGAAGTAATAATATTCCCAAAACAATAAATATATAAAAAAGAGGACTTGGGCTTACCCCTGGTTGAATAAATAAAAATCCTATTATAAATAATATAATACCAACAGGCAAAAATAAGATTGGCCACCAATGCATCTTTGCAATCTTAGCAGATAATAAAGATGTTCCTATTAATGGTATCCATGCCATCCATTCTTTTTCTGTTTTTGTTTTTCTAGCAATCTTAACAAATACAATTGCCATATAAATATAAGCTGCAATTAAAAAGATTATTATAAAAAAGAAGAATACCCCTAAAAAACTTAAAAGGAATTGGTCTCCTGCTGTATCAATAGTTGAAACAGGAACTTGTTGTTCAGCTTGCAATAATAAGTTTAACATCAAATCTTTATTTAAATATTAAGCTTATAAATCTTTGCAAAAGTTAGTTTTATAAATTTATTGTTTTAAATAAAGATGGGTGATGGGAATGGTTAATGATAATAGAAATATTAATAGCAATAATTTTAGGATGTCTAGCAGGAATAATAACAGGTATAACTCCTGGAATTCATATTAATTTAGTTTCTGTTTTATTATTATCTGCATCTCCAATCTTACTAAACTATACATCTCCATTAATCCTAGCTGTTTTTATATTGTCCATGGCAATAATGCATACTTTTACAGATGCTATTCCATCCATTTTCTTAGGAGCTCCAGAAGCAGACACTGTTCTTAATGTTCTTCCTGGACATAAAATGTTAATGCAGGGTCAAGGTTATGAAGCAGTTAAATTAACTGTTATTGGATCATTGCTTGGGTTAATCTTAATTATTTTATTAATACCATTACTTTTATTTACGGTAAACCCATTATACTCTTCAATTCAAAATTATATTGCATATATCTTAATCATTGCTTCTTTAATATTAATAATAAAAGATAAAAATAAATGGTTTTTCTCCTTAATAATTTTCTTATTGGCTGGAACTTTTGGGATCATAGTATTAAACATGAATCTTAAACAACCTTTACTTCCATTGTTGTCTGGATTATTTGGAGCTAGTTCATTAATCTTAAGTCTTAAAGATAAAATTAAAATTCCTAAACAGATATTTTCCTCTCCTAGTTTAGATAAAAAAGAAACAACCAAGGTTATGGGTGGAAGTTTAATTGCTTCCATACTTACAGGTTTCCTTCCAGGGTTTTCAGCATCTCAATCAGCGATTTTAGCTTCTTCAATTACTGGAAAATTAAAATCAAACTCTTATTTATTAATGGTAGGGGCAATTAACACCATTGTAATGATAATTTCTTTTGTTGCTCTTTACACAATAGACAAAGCAAGGAATGGAGCAATTATTGCTATCTCTAAATTTATTGACCCATTTACAATGAACGATTTAATCACATTTATAGCTATTACTTTAATTGTAGGTGGAATTGCAACCTTCGTAACCTTATTTGTTACAAAACATTTCTCAAAATTAATAGAAAGATTAGATTATAGTAAAGTTGCAATATTTATTTTAACATTCATAACAATTCTTGTTACAATGATCTCAGGTTGGCTTGGTTTACTTATTTTTATAATATCAACAGCAATAGGAATACTTCCTGCATTAAGGGGAATAAACAGAAGCCATTTGATGGGTTGTTTAATATTGCCGGTTATTCTATTTTTCTTACTTTAAGTATAATAAATTCTATAAAGATAAATAACAAAACCCAAAAACAATAAACTTGATGTAATTAAAATTACTAAATTTAAACTTATCATTCCATACCAAGGATTATTATTGCTTAACGGCCAAAAAGGTTTCATTCCAAAATTTGTGATATTATCAAGAAAGGCATGACTCCATGCTCCTATAAAAGAGCTAAATATTATCTTTTTATTGCTTAAATGTCCTTGTCCAATTTTGTATTCATTTAGTTTTTTATCAATTTTATCTCTATAAATCAGTAAAACTGCAGCAACAAATGCTCCAACAATCGTAGTTCCAATATAAGTATGAAAGAATTTATGTGTATATCCATCATGTCTCCCTTCAATAAAATGATAATATATTGGCTCAATATCCATTAAAGTACTTCCTAAAAATAATGCTGGAATATAAAATATATCAAAGAATAACATTCCTAATATTAAAACGCTCCAATGAAATGGGGTTACTGGCATATTTTTTAATAATAAGAAAAAATTATAAACCTAACTAAAACCATTTTGTTAATCCTTCCTGTCTTTCATCTTCTCTTCCAAACAAACTTTCAATCCTAGATTTGGTTAATTCTAAACCCTGTTGTAAATAACTTGGTAAAGTGTATCTTCTTGCTAATTCAAAACTTGGTTCCAAATATTTTGTTATGCTTCCTTCGCTTATTGTAAATATTATTTTTCCATCACATTTCAAGCATCTTCCTATCAAGGGTGGTCTTCTATATTTAGCATTGCAATTTACACATCTAAATTCTTGCATAGAAAATTTTCTTAAATTTCCTCTTATATCTCTTATAAAATGTCTTTCTATAACTAACCTAGCAACATCATTTTCATCAACTGCCCTTATCTTTTCAGCTAATTCCATCTGACCTCTAACTTTTTCCATCATTGTTGGTAAAAATTTATAAGCACTACATCTAATTCCAAAATTAATATTTGTCGTATGATGTGTAAATCCATATCCTTCATATTGTCTTTCAGTTCCTAATCTATTTTTTAATTGGTCAATCTTAACCTCCCATGGCATCTTATATTGTTCACAAGCTTCATAAAATTCTAAGGGATATTCAAATATTGTATCCATATCAAAAACCATATCATCAACCTCACTTGCGATAATATTCGTAGTTAATACTAAAGGTGAATCCTGTGTTGCTCCTCTATGCGCTGGTAAGAATTTTCTTGAAAAATTAAGTAATCCATCTAATAATAGCATAAATCCACATTCATCACCATCACAATCTCTCCTCTGAGCAGAATGCCATAATGGATGAGCATATCCCCCTTGTGTTCTGCTAAATCCTATAATTCTTCCAACTACAGCTGCAGAAATATGGGGTGCTAAACTAATTATTAAATGTCCAATTAAATCCTCTTTCTTCTTTAAATTATAAAACCTTTCAACACCATATAATCCCTCCAGTAAATCATCAATAAAATTAGCTATTCTTGATAATATAATATCTGCTCCTTCATCTCCCGACTCAGTTGAAGCAGGTAAAACAACATCTTGTATTTTTAATTCTAATATTTGGTTTTCGTCGTTTAATTCATTTCCATATATATCTTTTTCATATCCCAATTCTTTCAATTTTTTAATATGTGTTCCAATCTCGATTGGTTTGAAATGGGTTAACACTGTTTCTGTCATATCATATCTTATCGTTCCATCTTTATTAACTGGAAGATTATGGAAGGCTCTCAAAATTCCCTTTACTAGATGTTCAGGAATATGTTCTTCATTGCTAGTCCCCCTAACTCCTTTAATCAAATTAGGTATTTCTTTTATCTTTAGTTTCTTTTTGGCATTTTCAATATACCGATTAATATCAATTGTTTGATTTCTATAGCTCGAATTTTTATTATGGTACTTACATTTCTCTTCTTTCATTATTTTATTACATTCTTTGCAATAATATCTTTTTTCAGCCATATTATCACATTTATCACAAACAAAATAAATTGTTTCACCATCACATTTATCACAATAATTTATCGGAAAATCTCCTGTAATTTTTCCGAATTCCATTGTAGATTGAAAACTTCTAAACTTCCCACCTTCGCTTCCAACAGGGAATAATATCTGTGGCGTTCCTGTTAATTTTCTTACTTTAGCCTTTTCTGGTCTTCCCATTCTTGCCCCAATACATATCCCAGATTTATCCTTTATTTTTATTTCACTTAATTTATTAATAAACTCTAAAACATTATCGGAAAGCTCTAATTTTCCTAACAAAATATCATAATCAAAATTTTTCTCTGAAAAATTTAAATTTAACATTAAAACTTTGGCAAAATCTCCTTCGATAACAACATATTCCTTAGTTACAAATTTATGTGGTATCCCTAAAATTTCTAATAACCTTTTCCCTTTTTTATCATCATTATAGGGGATTATTAATTTATCTTCTTCTTTACTCACAACAACCTTCTTTAAAAACTCCAATAAATCTCTAGCATCTTCTTTTTCTACGTCTTTCCAATGATATGTAAATCTAGGATGTAATGGAATATCAAATAGATTAGATAAAGAATAAGCTTCATTAAAACTAATTTTTGTGTAACTGGGATATTTTATTAAGGTATTAATCAAATTTTCACTTAATCCACTTTTTCTAACAATTCCTTCAATAGAAGCTTTAGCTAATAATTCCTTTATCCACCATTCTTCACAATATCCAGGAGGAATTAAAACGTGTGCTCTATTAAAGAAATCTCCATAATTTATTAGTATATCTCCTAAGAATAATATTTCTTTAATTTGATCTTTATGTTTTACGGCTTCTTCTTCTGTATCTAAAAATATCACATCTCCATTTTTTAATTTCACGATGGGTCCTTCTATACTATCACAAACCCCCACCACACATCCTTTTCCTGGTCTTTCCATTCTTAGTTGGCTTCCGGTTGCAATAAAACCATTCAGCGCAATCATCGTAGCTGGATGTATTGCTGTACTGCTTAATCCAGTATTTCTTCCCCTTCCATACCTTAATCTTAGCCCACCNATTCTTAAGGGNTGTGTTATTACAGGTCTTCCAGCAACAATATCATTAATAAAGGTATAATCTGCTTTAATTTTTTGATTATCTTCTGTTTTTTTATCTTTAGCTTTTATCGCTTTTTGAATTTTAACAAATTCTTCTATGAATTTCCAATCATCCATCTCCACTTCATTCATCCATTTAGAAAATCTTCCATAAAACTTAGCTGCTTTTTGACATAATCCTTCTCCAAAAACCAAACATATTCCATTTCTTATCCTATTGGCTTCAATCCTATCTAAATTTTTATAATTACTAACCTCAAATTTCTCACTTGGATCTCCGTCAATTTGCAATGGTAAATTCTTAACCATAAAATATATTTCTTCCTCTGTTGGTAAATATTGTAAATTGGTAACCTTTTCATGGTAATCATATAATTCAGTTACCACTCTTTTTATTTCATTTTCATCAGGATCATATCTTTCATATCCCATTTTTTTTCTTAAATGGTCTGCTATGCAAACAAATACACATGTTGCTGTTGTTCCTGCACTTCTTATTGGTCCAGAAAAAAATAAACAGAGGTATTCCTTTCCATCTCTTCTCTTTTTAATTTTTAATTGAGTAAATCCTTCTAAAGGTGAAGCTAAAACTCCATTTGTTAAAAATGCTAATCCAATTCTTAATCCTACCTCTATAGCTTCATGTTTATCCTTAAACTTACAAAATTTTTCCTGTGCAACTTCCAAAGAAATCTTAAATCCAACTCTCCAATCCCCCTTTCCATATTCCTTTTCTAAATCTACTAGTCTATCAACAATACCACTCTTAATTATTTGTGGAGCAACAGCACTTACCAAACCTTCTACTCTTTCTGCCATATTTTTTGCTCTTGGAATTTCTACAATACTTTCAGGATCATAATGTTTAATTTTAGCTCTTTCTGCAATATCATATGCTGCATCAGCTTTCTTATTTAATTCCAGAAAATATTTCTGGTATTCCAGACTAATTTCCATCATTCATCTCCAAATTTTAATATTTTTATCTCCCTTGTTTTAAGGTTTAATATTGGGACTTTAGCTGGGTCAGGATCATGTCCAACTTTCTCCTGAAAATCTGTCTTGGACTGCCAACAAGAACAATTGATGATTATTACACCATTATGATTTCCAATTGCAGATCTATGAGAATCTCCACAAACAACGACATCTGGAACCTTTTCAATAACTAAAGGATCTTCTTCTGTTTCAGGAACAAATACATTAGAACTATGTGTTGGTGCAAAATGTCTCTTTTGTAACAAAAATTTCATTGTATTGCTTGGATTTTCCTTAGCATTTCTTAAAGATTCCACATTATCAACATAATAATGAAAACTTGCTCCGTGATACATATAAATATTAAATCCTTCAAAATCTTTTGTTGATTGTATATTTACTAAACATGGGTTGCTAACTAAAATTGCGTTGGGAATTTTATAAACCGCTTCAGTATATTTCCTCATTAATGGTGGTTGTGGTTCAGACATTCTTATTGCGTCATGTTGTCCACCACATATTATCATTTTAATATCACCTCTTATCATTCCGATTAATTCAGCAAATTTCTCATATTGTTTTACTAGATCTTTTATTAATAATTCATTTTCTTGTCCGGGATAAACACTAACTCCGTCGACTAAATCCCCAACCATAAAAAGATATTTAACCTTTTTAGCTATATTTTTTTGATCATCATCTCCAAAATTTCCATTAAGCCAATTTATAAATTTAATAAATTCATCCTCCAAAAACTTTTTGCTACCTACATGTATGTCTGAAATAAATGCTGCATAAACCTCATCTGGACTTTTCTTAAGATGATTATTTATTGGTACTTCTGGAAATATTATATTATTTGCAAATATTATCTGTCCACCTGAAACTCCTGTAATCCCAATCATTTCATCAAACACAATATTTTTTCCAGAAGTAAAAAGTTCACTCCTATTCTTGCTAATTAAAACTTTTATAATCCCAGTTGTATCTTCTAATGAAATTAAAATATTTCCATTTTTTGTTTCATTTTTATCACTAACCATCCCAATAACAGATACTTCTTCTCTGTTTGTTTTTGTTAATATTCTATTTATAGAAGTCACATTTTGTAGTTCTGGTCTTCCAAGTAATATCTTTTTTAATGCTTCGAATCTTTTATTATAATATATAACAAAATCTTGAATCTCTCTTTTTTTATAATCATCTTTATATATCTTTAAAAGAATAATATTATTCTCTGTCTCTTTTTCTTCTTCTAAAATTTCTGAAACACCTAATGAATCTTCCTCAATATTTTCAACTATTTTTTCTACCCCTTGTTTTTTACCTTCCTCTAA
>C687J35174_10001600_pt1 | contig 32768 bp, 40 predicted proteins | sample RifCSPhighO2_01_FD_35174 | JGI IMG/M metagenome (IMG submission 35174) | reverse complement strand
CTGATATAAAAAATGAAAATAAAAATTTGTCTTTCAGACAAATTTTTGGAACGACGCTTACCGCAAAAGTGGTGTGGGGTGTAAGAAATTCTAAGCTCGTAGCACTCGCTAATAATTTCTAACATGATCATTGGACCAAAATACAAAATAGGGAAGCGACTCGGCGCAAGCGTCTTTGAAAAATGCCAGACGCAGAAATTTATGCTCTCCGAAGCGCGCTCAAAACAGCGAAGAGGAAAGCGCCCACGCCAACTTTCTGACTACGGACGACAACTCCTTGAGAAACAAAAGGTTCGATTTACCTATGGCATTACGGAAAAACAGCTTTCTCGTTACGTTGAGGAAGCAACTCATTCGGTTACCGGCTCCGCAGACAAAATTTATCAGGGACTTGAGCAGCGCCTTGATAACGTCGTATATCGCCTCGGATTTGCGCTAACGAGGCGTGCGGCACGACAGTTTGTCTCTCACGGCCATATTCTCGTTAATGGGAAACGCGTGACTATCCCTTCATACAAAACGAAAGTGGGGGAGAAGATTTCAATACGCACACAAAGCATGAGTAAGGGGCTGTTTGCAAACCTCGATGAGCAATTTGCAAACAAGACAATCCCAGGATGGCTTTCTCTTGATTCTGGAAAAAAAGAAGGATCTATAAAAGAGATTCCGCACCTTGCACCTGGAGAGGCGTCGTTTAATCTCTCGGTAGTGCTCGAGTATTACAGCAGATAATAATTATTAATCGCTTAATAACAGTAGTAGTATGTCGGACTATAACGTCGCAATGCCATCAAAGCCAAGGATCGTGACCGAGAAGGAGTTTGGGGGCACCTATGAGATTGACGGGCTCTATCCCGGCTATGGACACACGCTCGGCAACTCGCTTCGTCGCATCATTCTTTCATCGCTTCCCGGAGCAGCGATTACGTCTGTGAAAATCGAGGGCGTACAGCATGAGTTCTCGACAATCAAGGGCGTCAAAGAGGATGTGATCACCATTCTCCTCAATCTCAAGCGTGTCCGAATCAAAATGCTCACGGACGAGCCCCAGGTTCTTTCGTTAGAAATAAAGGGACCAAAGTCCGTCACTGCGGCAGACATCAAGACGCCGGGGCAGGTTGAAATTCTCAACCCGGAACAGCATATCGCAGAGGTTACGGACAAAAACACCACGCTTTCAATTGAATTAACCGTTGAGCGCGGCTTGGGCTACGTTGCAAAAGAGACGCTCCAGAAGGAGCGCGTAGAGATCGGGGTCATCGCGCTCGATGCAATCTTTACTCCTATTCGCCGCGTTAACTACGAAGTAGAGAACATGCGCGTTGGCGATCGAACCGACTTCAACCGCCTGCGAATCTTTATCGAAACAGACGGCACCATCACATCCAAAGAAGCTCTTGAGAAGTCGATTGAGATTATGATTAATCAGCTTAAGGCAATTGTCGGTTTCAAAGAAGAGGAACTCGAGCTTGCACCAGCAATTTCACTCGAATTTAAGGAGGAAGAGGCTGAAAAGAAAGAGATAGACGCTGAATTTCTCAAAACCAGAATTGAAGACCTGGAGCTCTCGCCGCGAACTGCAAACTCGTTGGCAAATGCTAACATCCGCACCGTTGGAGGATTGGTACGCAAGCGAGAAGAAGACATCTTGGGTATTGAAGGAATTGGGCAGAAGGGATTGCAGGAGATCAAGCGCGCACTCTCCAATTTTGGGGTCACGCTTCGTTAAAAAAGTATTATGAATCATCACAAACAGGGGAGAAAATTCGGACGAGTTAAGAATCAGAGAGAAGCTCTCGTGCGCTCTCTAGCGCGCTCCCTCATTGTGAATGGTAAAATCGAGACGACAGAAGCAAAGGCAAAAGAACTTCGCCCGTTTATCGAAAAGCTTATCACCAAGAGCAACACTGGAACCCTTGCGTCATACCGCCTCATTCTCTCCCGCCTTGGTGGGGACACGGAGGTCGCCAAGAAATTGAAAGAAGAGATTGCTCCTGCATACAAAAAACGAGCAGGAGGGTACACCCGAATCACAAAGCTCTCTGTTCTCTCGCATGATGCGCGGAAACGGGCAGTAATTGAATTTGTATAAACATATGGAATACCTAATCGACGCACAGGGAAAAAAGTTGGGACGCGTAGCGGCTGAAGCTGCGCACGTACTCTTGGGAAAGCACACTCCCCACTTCACCAAGCATCTGCTTGCAGACGTTTCTGTGCGCGTTGTCAACACCGAAAAGATTGATATTCTTCCCCAAAAATCACTCGCGAAGAAGTATATGCGGTACTCCGGATACCCCGGAGGACTGAAAGAGGCGCGACTCATTGATGTGGTGGCAAAAGGGGGGATGGCTGAAGTACTCCACAAGGCAGTGTACGGCATGCTTCCGGGAAACCGCTTGCGTGCACCCCGAATGAAGCGTTTAATTATCGAGAAATAATATGGCGGAGACGAAAAACGAACGGTATATTGAAACAATTGGACGGCGTAAAACCGCTACTGCCCGCGTGCGCCTTACCAAGGCATCTCGTGCAAGCTTTATGATCAATGACGCGGAATTTGAACGTTACTTTCCAACAAAAGAGCTTCAGAAGGTAGTGCGCGATGCCTACGCTCTTTTTCCAGACAGCAACGACACATTTAAAGTAACCGCGCGAATCAAAGGGGGCGGTATTCACGCTCAAGCGGAAGCGCTTCGGCATGGCATTGCCCGTGCTCTTGTGGAGCATGACTTGGCATTGAGAAAAGATTTAAAGAAAGCAGGATTCCTCAAGCGTGATCCTCGCGCTAAAGAACGACGTAAGTTCGGTCTTAAAAAAGCAAGGCGTGCTCCTCAGTGGAGCAAACGCTAACGGTAGTGGTCAATTGCCATGAGCCGAGTTCTTCACCACAGAAAGCCGCAGTCCCTCACCTTGAGCGAAGCGAATGGTGGTGGGAGCACGGCGCGCGCCACAGTGGAGTAAGCGCTAAGATAACCGCTTCTCTTCAACTCTTCCTTTATGCGCGGGCTTCTTGCGTAAAATTTTGGGCGAGAATACTGATTCTTGTGCTATATGCCAAAAAAGAAAATCTCAAAAATTGACACAGAAAATGAAGTAGACCAGAATGTTGACGACATCGTCGCTGAAGATGAGCTCGGTACTACTACTGCCGACGCACTAAAGAAGCTACGGAAACGCCTGAAAGAGTGCGAACAGGAACGACAAGAGTACCTGCTTGGCTGGCAGAGAGCGCGAGCCGATGCGGTAAATCGTGAGCGGGAGTGGGCAAAGGAATCTGCTCGAGTCCGCGAAGCCCAAAAGGAAGACCTCGTCAGAAGTTTTTTGCCACTTTTCGACAGCTTCGATATGGCGTTTGCCAATCAAGAGGCCTGGAATAAAGTGGAGAAAGATTGGCGAGTGGGTGTGGAATACATTTACGCACAAGCTCTCAAGGCCCTCCAATCAGAGGGGGTCACTGTGATCGATGCTGTCGGAGAAATGTATGATCCTACCATCCACGAACCCATTGAAACACAAGCAGTTTCAAGTGAAGCCGAGAACGAGCGGGTCGTTGCGGTAGTACAAAAGGGGTATCGTCTCAACAATCGAGTGATTCGTCCTGCAAAAATTATTATTGGCACATATACTAACTAACCACCATGGGAAAAATTTTAGGCATTGATCTTGGAACAACAAACTCGGCAATGGCGTACATTTCCGGTGGCGAGCCGATGATTATTGAAAATACTGAAGGTGCACGCACAACGCCTTCGGTCGCAGCTATCTCAAAGACAGGAGAGAGGTTAGTGGGAATTCTTGCGCGACGTCAGGCGGTAACTAATCCTCAAAATACTATCTACGGCATCAAGCGCTTCATCGGACACCGTTTTGCGGATGCCGAGGTGCAGAAGGATAGGGCATCGGTGCCGTACGAAGTAAAAGAAGCTCCAGACGGCGGCGTCCTCATAACGCTCTCCGGCAAAGACTATCGACCGGAAGAGATTTCCGCCATGATTTTGCAAAAACTGAAGCGCGATGCTGAAGAGAAACTCGGCGAGTCGATTACAGAAGCGATTATCACTGTGCCGGCATATTTTAATGACGCACAGCGCAAAGCGACAAAAGATGCAGGGAAAATCGCGGGGCTCGACGTTAAGCGCATCATTAATGAGCCAACCGCGGCAGCTCTTGCCTATGGATTTAATAAGAAAAAGAACGAACAAGTTGTTGTGTACGACTTCGGCGGCGGAACCTTTGACATCTCCGTACTGGATATCAGCGATGAAGTGATCGAAGTAAAAGCGACTGACGGCGACAGCCACATGGGAGGCCGCGACATAGATCAGAAAATCATTCATTGGATAGCGGATCAGTTTAAGAAAGACAACGGCATTGATATCTCGAAGGATCCGCTTGCGCTCCAGCGGCTTGATGAGGCGGCAGAGAAAGCAAAGATTGAGCTTTCTACCGCGATGGAGACAGAGATCAACATTCCGTTCATTACGTCAGACGCATCCGGCCCGAAGCACCTCCTCTTGAAGTTCACCCGTGCAACGCTTGAGGATCTCGCTAAAGAGTACATTGATCGCTCAATTGAAATTACAAAACGCGCACTAGAAGCGTCCCCATTTAAGATAGGGGACATTGATGAGGTGATCTTAGTCGGAGGGCAAACCCGTATGCCGGCGATTACTTCGCGCGTGAAAGAGCTTTTTGGCAAAGAGCCGAACAAATCAATCAATCCTGATGAGGTTGTTGCGGTTGGCGCAGCAATTCAGGCGGGAATTCTCCAAGGAGATGTCAAAGATGTGCTCTTGCTCGACGTTATCCCGCTTTCTTTAGGTATTGAAACTCTTGGAGGAGTCGCCACAAAGCTTATCGAGCGCAACACCACCATCCCCACATCGAAATCTCAAGTATTCTCTACTGCCGCTGACAATCAAACCTCGGTTGAAGTGCATATCGTGCAAGGAGAGCGGGCGATGGCTGCCGACAACAAGAGCTTGGGGCGTTTTATTCTAGAAGGTATTCCTCCATCACCTCGTGGCATGCCACAGATTGAAGTTGCGCTCGACATTGACGCAAACGGCATCCTCAATGTCACTGCAAAAGACAAAGCAACCAGCAAAGTGCAGTCGATCCGTATTGAAGCGACCTCCGGACTCTCCGAAGAGGACATCGCAAAAATGAGAACTGAAGCGGAAAGTCATGCCGCAGAAGATTCAAAGAAACGCGAACGTATCGAAACACGGAACCTTGCCGAACAGCTCATCTACACAGCGGAACGATCGCTTAAAGAACACGGTGAGAAAATTTCTGACGACATAAAGACTGACGTCGGACAAAAGATCCTCATTCTACGTGAAGCAAAAGATAAAGAAGATATTGAGGCAATAAAGAAAGCGTCTGAAGAACTCTCCTCTGCCATGCAGAAGATTGGGCAGGCCGTTTCGGAAAAGGCGGCAGAAGAACCAAAGAAAGACGATTCCACAAATCCTACAGAAGGAGGAGAGACGACTTCTTCTTAAGAAAAGAGCACCCCTTTTATTTGTCCCTTAATGCGCGTACAATGGGAGTATGCCTAAGGATTACTATAAAACGCTCGGGGTTTCAAAGAGCGCTACAAAAGAAGACATAAAGAAGGCCTTCCACAAGCTGGCTCACAAGTACCATCCCGACAAAAAGACCGGCGATGAGAAGAAATTCAAAGAAATCAGCGAAGCGTACAGCGTCCTTTCTGATGATAAAAAACGCGCCGAATACGATTCATACGGCAGAGTCTTTTCAGGAACGGGCGGTTCTGCAAATGCTTCGGGATTTGAAGGATTTGGCGGTTTTGATTTTTCCGGATTTCAACAGGCGGGGTTCGACGGCGTTGATATCGGCGACATTTTTAGTGAATTCTTTGGCGGTTTTTCGCGTCGGCCGCCTCGAGGCAGGGACATTTCAATTGATGTAGAGCTTTCATTCCGCGAGGCCGTCTTTGGCACCGAGCGGAGAGTGTTGCTCACAAAAACAATTACCTGCGACGTCTGCAATGGGCTTGGCGCCGAAAAAGGAGCGGAAATGGAAGAGTGTAAGGTCTGCAACGGAAAGGGAAAAATCCACGAAAACCGCGCATCAATTTTTGGAAGCGTGACCAGCGTTCGGCCTTGTGCCTCCTGTAGAGGGATAGGCCGCGTGCCAAAGGTTCCCTGCAAGAACTGCAAGGGACTCGGCGTACTTCGAAAGGAAACCGAGGCGGCAATTACAATTCCTGCGGGCATCAACAACGGAGAGATGGTACGCCTTACTGGTGAGGGCGAGGCAATTCCACAAGGGACTGCGGGGGATCTCTATGTAAAAATTCACGTCCATCCAGACGCGCAATTCAGCAAGGAGGGGAGCAATTTACTTATGAAACTCAACGTCAAGCTTTCCGACGCGCTTTTGGGCGCCGACTATGTGGTGCAGACACTTGAAGGCGAACCGATTTCGGTGCGAATCCCGCAAGGAGTAGCTTTTGGAGAAATTATTCGAGTTAAAGGGCGAGGGGTGCCGATTATAAAGAAAGAACGCGGTGATCTGTTGGTAAAAGTCGCCATTGATATGCCTGGGAAATTAAGCGCTACCGCGCGCAAAGCAATAGAAGAACTTCGCAAAGAAGGGATTTAGCGAGCTGAGAGTAGAAAGTAGTAAGTAAAAAGTGGAAAGTAGCGGGAGGTAAAGAAATAGGAAGATGAACATTGATATCATTAACACTCTTTCAGGAGCTCTCTCGACGGATATTCTTATTATTGGGGCACTCTTTATTCTCTTCGTTGTATATGGCTTACGGTATGGAAAGAGCGGGAGTGTGTCACTCATGCTTTCTTTGTACGTCGGGATACTCGCGTTTATAAGTTTTCCATACCGAGAAAAAATTGCGCTCTATGGCAGTTCCGAATTTCAAGTAGCACTGCTCTACATCCTTGCGTTTTGTGTGGGTGTTTTTGTTGCCCACTATATAGTGCGGCGGTTTGTGTTTGCCGAATATCCAATGAGCCGCGTGGTGCGTATCGCACAGGCGGCACTGCTTGCGGCAGGGTCTACCGGACTCCTCTTCGCATTCGCTTACCACGCACTGCCCGTTTCAACCCTCTATGATTTCGACGCAGTCATTGACAGTCTTTTTTCATCACAGTATTTCTTTTGGTGGCTCGTTGCACCTCTTGCAGTACTTGCGCTCGTAAGCCGCCGCNGAACCTAAGACGGGGTATTACAATTCTTATGATATTCTAAGAACACATAGCATTAAGCACTATGCAAAAAGATACTGCAAAAGAAATCCTTGTGTTATATTCCGGCGGAAGAGATTCTTCCGCGACCGCAGCTGAATTGGCGCACGCAGGCCATTATGTAAGATTATTTACTTATCAGGCTGGGCTCCCTGAATTAACAGGACGTGCCGGAGATTCTGCGCCGGAAATACGGCACCTGGAACTTCTAAAAGCTTTTCCCGAAAACATCGATGAAAACAGAGTTGTTAGAGGAAATACGTACCTCATCAGAAAGCTTGCCATAGAAAAAACAAACAGTGAACATGTTGTTTATCCGATTGCGCTCGCTCTTGCAGTACATTGCGAAGCAATTAAGTATTGCCTCGAAAACGACATAACGCACATCGCGAGCGGGTACTCAGGGTATCAGGCACAAAAGGATCGATATATCGAACAACATGACGATTTTGTCAGACTTACAAAAGGTTTTCTAAAGGATTATGCAATCTCATACATAACTCCGGTCATCGATAAGTCACAAGAAGAGGTTANGGGTGTTCTTGAACGACACGGCATCAGTTCAAACTCTTTAGAAAATAAGTCATTGTTCGGCGGAATCCCGTTTGACGTATCGCACGCTCACACATTTTGGCAATCCTCAATTCCGCTCTGTAAAACATATTTAGCAGAGTTACTAAAGAAATCATGAGCTCATTTCTTTCTCCTCTGGTTAAAAAAGCGTTTTACTACGCGGCAGAAAAGCACGACGGGCAATGCAGAAAAGGATCGGGAACGCCCTTTTTTGTTCATCCTGCTTTAGTTGCGCTTGGCATCAGCACATACACAAAAGATGAAAATACGATAGCGGCAGCGGTATTGCACGACATCATTGAAGACTGTCGGGTGTCAGCATCAGACTTATCCAAATTATTTAATGAAACTGTCTCTCAATTGGTGGCGGCGGTGAGTCTACCATTACCCGACACAGAGAAGATGGGTGAGTGGAAGGAAAGGAAAGGCGTTTATCTTGAGCATATTTATCATGCGTCGCCTGAAGCTCTCCTGATAATCGGAGTAGACAAAATGCTCAATATGAAAGGATACTTTGAGCAGGCGACCTCCGGCAATATCGAAGTACTCAATACTTTGTTTAACGGAACCATCGAAGATTACCTTTGGTACTACGGAGAAATCGAAAATATAATCCACGCTGGTCTTGGCGACCACCCAGCCGCGAAGGATTACCGCGACCTGCTACAACATTACAGAAGCGCCCTCAATGCACATGCTTGATATAATCTGGAATTTTGATACTCTCGTTAACAGACTTGAGGACGGAAAAGCATCCATACGAGAAGAAAGGAAAGTGTGGTGGAAGATGGCCCTCTTTTGGCGTACAGGGAGGCAATCGGCTGTTCGATTGAATACCTTGCCGACAACATTCTTCGTCGAGTTCAGTCGGTCTCAGAAAACCCCGTTGTGCTTTGCCGAGTTAAAGACACGGCAGCTGTAATCAAGAAAATGGAACTCAAGGGCGCGCGGTCTCTTTTTGAACTCGAAGATATCTACGGAATCCGTGTTTTAGTATCACAGATCCAGGAAGTCTATGCGGCACTAGAGGTAATGAGCGAGGCCTTTCCGGGGTATCTTGACCACGATTACATCAAGACGCCCAAGACCCGTCCCGACAAGCCGGCTCTCAAGGGGAAAAGTCTAAGGTTGCTGCAATTCATCGCATACAAAGATGGCATCCCTTTCGAAATCCAGATTACTACTCACGAGTACCATAGAAACAATGAAGCGCTTCACCGTCAGTACCATGCTGAAAAGTATGGATAACCCCCAGATCGTCATACTGGGGGTTTATTTCAGTGGTATTATGAACGTGTGAACGAATAGATATTTTGTTTTTAACTTAAGATTTACCGTCATGCATATATATCGCTTTCCGCCAATTATTTTGCAAGCGTGTATCTACCTGGTAACGCGTGTGATTTTTACCGTCTTTGGAAGACTTGAGATACATGGCCGAGAACATTTGGAAGAGTTGCCCGCCAGAATTATCTTTGCCGCGAACCATTCAAGTGAGTGGGACGGGCCGCTCATCAGGAGTGTCCTGCCGTTTTTTTCGCGATTTTCACCGATGTATTATGTCGCCCGGCCAATGGGATTTTATACCGGCACGGGATGGCGGCAGTACCTCTACGGCGGCTTCATCTTCAAGCTTTTGGGAGCATACCCAGCATACTCAGGGAAAAAAGATTATGCGTTCTCTTTACAAAATCACATAGCTATTATCAATGAAGGAAGAACACTCTGCATTTTCCCGGAAGGGAAAGTACGCCTGGAAAAAGGATTCGGAGAAGGGCACGGTGGGGTTGCTTTTCTTTCATCATACTGCGATGCAACCGTTATTCCCGTCGCAATAGCCGGAATTAAAAAGCTTTCTTTTGCTGATGTAATCTTAAGAAGGCGTAACGTGACGGTTAGATTCGGCACACCCATATCCTCGAAAGAAATTGTGCCGCAGACACGTCCAACGATTGAGGACTATAAAGCCGGTGCAGCTTTGGTGATGGAGAGAATTGGGAAACTTTTATACGAGCCATCTGTTGCTGTAACCGAATTTCAGTATGTCCGTTCATAATGATTCTCTCATTGTGCGCGTAAGCTATTTTTGTATTAGAAAGCTTCTAGGGCCCCTCATTCGCCTCATCTGGGTGCAGAAAGTTGAGGGGTTGGAGCGTATACCCCAAAAGGGGCCGGTGATTCTGGCTTTTAATCATGAGAGTTACTTCGACTTTATCTGCTTCATAGCCGTTGCCCCGCGCAGTGTGCACTATCTCGCCGCCGAAAAATTCTTCGCCCACAAGTTATGGCGCATTCTCATGCTCATTACCGGTCAGATTGAGGTGCGGCGAACGAAAAAGGATAAGCGCGAAATGCACGACCTTGTCTATGCGCACCTTACGTCGGGGAAAATGATCGGTATCTTTCCTGAAGGAACTCGCGCCCCATCAAAAGAATCGATGTTGAAGGCCTTCAGCGGAGTTGCGCGCTACGCATTTAATGGAAAAGTGCCGATCGTACCCGTTGGCATACAAGGCTCGTTTGATGTCATGTCTCGGCACGACAAAAAACCTCATTTTAAAAAAATTATTCACATCGCTGTCGGTGAGCAAATTTCGTTTGATAAATTCCACGGTGTAAAATTAAACCGCCGAGCATACGAGCTTTTAACTGACAAAATCATGCTCCGTATTTCTGAATTATCAGGGAAGCCCTACCCTCATTACGCGGGAAGCCCCGCCTTTTAAAGTATGGGATTAGAAAAACTTGCAATAGTCGATCTTGATGGAACGCTTGTACGCGGGCAAAGCCAACTTCTGCTCTTGCGCTTCCTTCGGGAGAGAAAAGAAATCGGGTGGTGGTATTTTTTTCGCCTCTATACGTGGTTTATGCTCTACAAACTGGGAATTGTGCAGGACCCCCAAAAACCCCTTCGACAAGCATTACGATTCCTTGTCGGGAAAAATGTGGCGGACGTTGAATCTTTGGTGCGGACTTTTGTAGATTCGAAACTTTCTTCAATTACATTTCGAGAGGGGATTGATCTGCTACGCTCGTATAAAGAACGCGGTCAAGAGATCCTCCTGCTCTCGAGTGCGGCAGAGCCGCTTGTGAAAGAAGTGGCGCGCTTTTTCGGGATTGATCACTACATTGGTACTAAATTGCGGCACACCAACGGGCGCTACACAGGAGACATTGATGGTACCATTGTCTATGGCGACACAAAGGCAGATAGTGCGCGCGCGTGGGCGAAGGAGCGACAGCTTGCTCTCGCCGAAAGTGTCGCCTATGCAGACCACGGAAGCGATCTTCCCCTCCTTGAATCAGTCGGGCGGCCGGTTGCGGTAAACCCGGACAGAAATCTCGCAAAAGAGGCCCGCCTTCGCGGGTGGGAGGTCCTTCGTTTTAAAGAAACTGGATGAGTATTTTCAGCATCACATCTATTGTTATCTTTTTCAGCAGTCTTGGATTTGCTTTGACTGTCTACTCGGGCAACACTAAATCCAAGCTCAATCGCTCGTGGCTACGTGCCTCAATTGCGATTTCTGCGTGGGGTCTCTGCCTCTACGGAGTGACAAGCGCGTCAAATGAAGAAACTGCGCTGTTTTGGCAGTACCTGCTAGATGTGGCGGCAATCTTCATCCCCGTTCTTTACCTCTACTTTATTTTGACCTTTTTGGAGCTGCGGTACATGTATTTGCGCGCCATTTCGATGTGTATTACCGTTCTTCTCGCGATTTTTAGCTTCTCCACGCTCTACAAAGAAGGCGTCACGAATGAACAACTCGGGTTCTTCTGGGTGAATCCGGGCCCGTTTTATTTTCTCTTTCCGGCACTCTTTTTAACACTCGTTCTTATAGCATCTTTCTTTTTGGCGCGAGCGTATTTTCAAAATAGAAACAACCCGACATTCCGCGGTCAAATCAGAAATCAGTTTCTTGCAGGAACGATCGCTTTCAGCGGAGGCATAACTAACTTCTTCCCACAATTCTTTGAAACGTACCCGTTCGGCAACTACTTTGTTGTCTTGTACGTATTTTTCATGAGCTACGCTGTCTTGCGCTATCGCTTCCTCGACACCAAAATCGTCGCCGCCCAACTCTTCTCGGGGGCAATGGTCATTATCTTCTTGTTCAATCTCCTGCAAGCCACGACGCTCCAAGAGTGGATCTTGCGCTTCTTACCGTTTGTATTCATGGTCTTCTTCAGTATTGCGCTGGTTCGGAGTGTCTATAAGGAAGTCGAGGCGAGGGAGAAAGTGGAACAGCTCGCTGGTGCGCTTGAGAAAGCAAATGTCCGTTTGCAAGAACTCGACAAGCTGAAATCTGAATTCGTTTCAATCGCGTCCCATCAATTGCGCAGTCCCTTAACCTCAATTAAAGGATACGCATCTATGGTCCTTGAAGGGTCCTACGGCATTATTCCGGAGAAAGCGAAAGAAGCGATCTCGAGAATCTTTGAATCAAGCAAGCTCATGGCGATTTCCATTGAAGATTTCCTCAACGTCTCCCGTATAGAACAAGGCAAGATGCAATACGACATGACAGAGTTTGACCTTGGGAAACTTGTGCAGACCGTTGTGGATGAATTGGGTGGAACAGCCAAGGAGAGGGGGTTGGGACTTCACGTTACAGACGATGGAAAATCACCGTACATGATTAGGGCGGACCTGGGGAAAATCAAACAAGTGATAAACAACCTTATTGACAACGCGGTGAAATATACCAAGCAAGGTAGTGTTGATGTCATGACTCATAAGAGTGCTGACGGAAAGACAGTCCAAGTTTCAATCAAAGACACGGGAGTTGGCATGTCTAAGGAAACGATTGAAAAGCTTTTCGATAAGTTTGTGCGCGCAAAGAATGCCAACGAAGTGAATGTTACCGGCACAGGGCTTGGCCTCTATGTCGCAAAAAAGATGGTTGAGGCGCACCAAGGAAAAATCTGGGTTGAATCTTCCGGGGAGGGGAGGGGGTCTACGTTCTTCGTCGAGCTTCCCCTCATATCACAACAGAAAGTAGAACAGGGTACCGAGGATATAACAGTGGCCTCACTCTCAAAAACAGTCACGCTCTAGTTTCCAAAAACCCTTATTTTCTGGTACTATTTTGTCATGACAGAGAAGAAAATACTGCTTTCTGGAATTAAGCCCACAGGGGAACTACACCTAGGAAATTACCTTGGGGCAATGAAGCAGTTTCTTGATTTTCAAGATGACTACCGAAGCTTTATTTTTATCGCAGATTACCACGCGCTCACGACTGCCCACGATGCTCCACGGCTTCGTGAAAACATTTATAAAATTGCGGCAGGATATCTCGCGATTGGGCTAGACCCAAACAAAATCGTTTTATATAAACAGTCTGATCTTCCGGAGCATACCGAGCTTGCATGGATCTTCAATTCACTTACTACTATGCCGTATCTCATGAGAGCGCATGCATTTAAGGATGCGCAGGCGAAAAACAAAGAGATCAGTGTGGGAACGTTCGATTATCCGATGCTCATGGCCGCTGATATCTTACTGTATGACCCGCATGTGGTCCCTGTCGGAAAAGACCAGAAACAGCATGTTGAAATTGCTCGGGACACGGCAGAAAAGTTTAACCGCACCTTTGGTGAGACATTTCGGCTACCCGAAGCCTTCATCCCCGAAGAGGTTGCGACCATTCCAGGAATCGACGGCCAAAAGATGAGCAAGAGTTACAAGAATACAATTCCGCTCTTTGGATTTGACAGTGAGATACAAAAAGCTGTCTTTTCAATAGTCACCGACTCAAAAGGTGAAGGTGAACCAAAAGATCCAGAAAAAGATATTATTTTTGCACTCCACCGTTTTTTCAGCGTACCGGAGCTCGGAAATCTTGAGAAACGTTATCGGGAAGGAGGAATTGGATATAAAGAGTCGAAAGAAATCCTCTACGAGAACCTAAAAAAACTCGTCACTCCGATTCGAGAAAAGTATCTCGCACTACTTGAAGATAAAGAAAATATTAAAAGACTTTTGGGGGAAGGGGCACAAAAGGCCCGCACCGTCGCTTCCGCAAAGATGAGTGACGTGCGAAATAAGATCGGGGTTGCCTTGTAAACTATCGTCCTATGGAACGAACATATATAAAAGACCTGAAGAGTCGTGTGCAAGAAGAAGTTGTTATCGCTGGATGGGTGGATACACGCCGCGATCACGGCAAGCTCATCTTTCTTGATATCCGCGACGGTGCGGCGCTGGTTCAGTGTGTGGTCTTGCCCGACAAGAAGGAAGCACACGCCATAGCACAAACACTTCGCTCCGAGTGGGTAGTCGAGGTTCGCGGGAAAGTGAACAAGCGCCCCGAGAAAATGGTCAAGCAGGGCCAATTAAACGGGGATGTCGAACTTGAAATTTTTTCTATTAAGGTTCTTTCAAAGGCGGAAGAATTGCCGTTTGATAAGGATACTGATCTCAATCTCGACACTCGCTTCGATTATCGTCCGTTTACGCTCCGCTCGCAGCGGGACCGCGACATCTTTACACTGCAGGCGTCCATAGTCGCCGAGTACCGCACGTCCCTTACACGCCAGGGTTTTATTGATTTTCAGGCCCCGGCATTCGTCGGAGGAGACGCTGAGGGCGGCTCAGCCGTATTCAAGGTGCACTATTTCAACGATAAGACGGCATACCTTGCGACGTCTCCCCAACTCTACAAACAAATCATGGTAGGAGCCTTGGAGCGGGTATACACGATTGCCAAGATCTTCCGCGCAGAGAAAAGCGCGACCACTCGTCACCTTGCGGAACTCACGCAAATGGATTTCGAGATGGGCTTTATAGAAGATGAGCGCGACGTTATGGCCGTGCTTGAAAACGTAATCCGAGATGTCGTCACAGCAGTTGAGAAGAAGCATGCGGACATCTTCACTCGTATGAAAGTTGCCATGCCAAAGCTCGGCGAGAAGTTCCCGATCCTTACGCTTGAAGAGGCTCACAAAATACTTGGCGTAACGCCAGAAGATGATATGGCACCGGAACACGAGCGCGGTATCTGCGAATGGGCACTTAAGGAGCACGGATCCGACTTTGTCTTCATTACTCGTTTTCCGACGGAAGCGCGCGCCTTCTACACAATGAGCGCTGAAGGCAAGCTTTCAAGAGGTTTTGACCTCTTATTCCGCGGTCTTGAAATTAACAGTGGCGCGCAGCGCATTCACGATTACAACGAGATGGTCGCGCGCATAAAAGAACGCGGTTTGGATCCGAAGAAGTTTTCCTTTTATCTCCAAGCCTTCAAGTACGGTATGCCGCCGCACGGTGGCTGCTCGACCGGCCTCGAGCGCTTCACGATGAAAATGCTCGAACTCGAGAACGTAAAAGAGGCTTCGGCATTCCCGCGCGACATGAACCGTATTGATACATTGCTCTCTGAATAAATCTCATAAGAATGAGCGTCACGAGTAACATAACGAAGCAATTTACTGTTCGCCTAGAAGGATTTGAAGGGCCACTTGATCTGCTGCTTTCTCTTATCGAAAAGCGAAAACTTCCGATTAATGATGTGTCACTTGCCACAGTGACTGATGAATACATTGCTCACATTGAGCGGGCAGGGGAGTTTCCCCTCTCACAAACCGCTCATTTTATTTTGGTCGCCTCAACGCTTCTTTTAATTAAATCGAAATCGCTCCTGCCGTCGCTTGAACTCTCGGCCGATGAAGAGGAGGATATCGAGTCTCTGCAGAAGCGTCTTTTGCTCTACAAACAAATCAAGGAAGTTTCGCTTCACGTGCGCGACCACTTCGGCGCACATGTCCTCTTTGAGGGAGGAGCGCACGACCGAATGGACGTCGTTTTCTCTCCTCCACAAGACGCGAACTTAGGGGCGCTTACAGACGCCATACACCGCGTACTCTCCAATCTCCCGAAGATTGAACTGGTTCCCAAGGCGATTGTGAAAAAAGTCATCAGCATTGAAGAAATGATTGGGAATCTCACAGAGCGAATCACCAAAAGCATTCGCATGACGTTTTCCGAATTTTCAAACGTTAAGAAAAGCGAAAAAGTGGAGGTGATAGTGGGATTTCTCGCGATGCTTGAGCTTGTGAAGCAGGGTATAATCAACGTCGTACAAGAACGCCAGTTTGCAGACATTACGATGGAAACCGAAGCGGTTGGCGTACCTACATATGAATAAGACCGCACAAGCAATAGAAGCGATACTTTTTTTCAAAGGTGAGCCAGTTTCGATCTCCTTCCTCGCTCGCATGCTTAAGAAAACAGATGTGGACATTGCCTCTGCAATCAGAGAATTGAAGGAGGGGCTCCACGACCACGGCATGACACTCATGGAGAAAGATGATGAGATTGCGTTGCGTACTGCGGGAGACCATGCGGCACTTATTGCCGACATGAAGAAAGAGGAGCTGACGCGCGATTTGGGGAAGGCCGGGCTAGAGACGCTTTCCATTATTTTGTACCGCGGACCGGCAACCCGTGCAGAGATCGATTTCATCAGAGGCGTTAACTCGACATTTATCTTGCGCGGTCTTTTAATACGCGGTCTTGTTGAAAAAATCCCCAACCCCAAAGATGCCCGAGGGTTTTTGTACCGGCCGACCTTTGAGCTGTTGGCGTACCTAGGGGTATCCTCGGTTGCCGAATTGCCGCAATACGATACAGTAAAGGGTGACATTACCACATTTGAGACAGCCCATATTGAAAAAGAAGACCATGGAGACGCAGAAGAATAACGAACAGCCACAGCTACTCCCAGAACTTAGAAAACCCGAGCAATTTGCGCTTCAGCCGTACACCATGGGACTTCTCTCGCTCGTTGGCGCACTCATGCTTTTGTTTTTTGTCGTTGGAAGCGACCTTCGATCAGCCCCGGCAAAGACCACACCATTGGTAGAGTCCACCGGGAGTGTAGACCCTTTTGAACAAATCACTCTCAATGCACAGGCGACATATGTATATGACGCGGCAGAAAATTCGGTGTATTTTGCAAAGAACGAAGAGGTCCAAATGCCCCTTGCGTCGCTCACAAAAATCATGACGGCCCTTGTAGCGTCAGAATTCCTCTCGGATAACGAAACCATCACCATTACGGCAGACGCTATCGCCAAAAACGGTGATACCGGACTCAAAAGAGGGGAGAGGTGGCGATTTAAAGACCTGCTCGACTACACATTACTTGTTTCTTCAAACGATGGTGCCTCTGCAGTAGCAGCAGCCGCTGATGCTCTCTCGAGGAATCCCGCCGAGGGGACATCCCCTGGAACTTCGTTCGTCTTGCGCATGAACGAGCGGGCGTCTGCACTCGGGCTCACACAAACCTACTTCATTAATGAGAGCGGCCTTGATACCAACAAGAGTGTGGGGGGCGGTTATGGTTCCGCGCGTGATGTGGGATTACTGCTTGCACACGTGATTTCCAATTATCCGAACTTGCTCGAGGCAACAACGCACGACTCCTTGCAGTTTGTATCGGAAAACCAATTTACCTACAAGGCAACAAACACGAACCTCGCCGCAGGGAAAATCCCCGGTCTCATAGCGTCAAAAACAGGGTATACTGAGCTTGCCGGAGGGAATCTCACCGTCGCTTTCGACGCGGGCATTAATCACCCCGTTATTATTGTCGTGCTTGGCTCTTCTTACGATGGGCGATTTTCGGATATTGAAAAACTTGTAGCGGCAAGTATCAAGAAGATAACCAGCACGGCTCGTTAGTCACACTTTTATTCGCCCATCCGCCGCGGTACAATGGGGCCATGGTGGTAATTGATATTGTCAAAGTCATTGTGCCAGCGGCTTTGGCATTCTGCATCGGAATTGGCACGACACCTCTCCTCACCCACTATCTTTACAAGCACCAAGCGTGGAAAAAAAAGGCCGGGAAAGGAGTGGGGTACGGCGGTGGCGCAACACCGATTTTTGACGCTCTCCATAAGGAAAAAGATACCGGGACGCCGCGTCTCGGCGGCGTGGTGATCTGGGGAAGCGTGTTTTTAACTATTTCAGGAATTTGGTTTCTAAATTTTTTCTTTGACGGCGCGCTTTTTAATAAGCTCGAGTTCTTAAGCCGAAGTCAGACGTGGCTTCCGTTTGTTGCGCTTATGGTGGGAGCACTAGTCGGCTTTATTGACGACTTATTGGTTATTCGGGGCACCGGTTCTCACTTTGCCGGAGGACTGCCACTTATGCACCGTCTGTTGGTTGCCGGCGCGGTTGCGCTCTTTGCCGCATGGTGGTTCTACACAAAGCTTGACATCAGTTCAATCCACATACCATTTGATGGGCCGCTTGAGTTAGGCATATTTTTTATCCCGTTTTTTGTTCTCGTCGCCATTGCCATTTATGCAAGTGGCGTCATTGACGGCATTGATGGGCTTTCCGGCGGTGTCTTTGCGTCTATATTTACCGCCTATGCAGGAATTGCTTTTTACCAGCAGCAAATCGACCTCGCCGCGTTTTGTGCAACGGTGGTCGGAGGCATTCTTGCCTTTTTGTGGTTTAACATTCCTCCTGCGCGTTTCTACATGACAGAAACCGGAATCATGGGTCTCACTATGGCGCTCACCGTCGTCGCTTTCATGACAGACACGCTCGGCGAGGGGAGCGGGGTCTTGGTCCTACCGATCATTGGATTTCTCCTGGTCATTACCGTGGCTTCAAACATCATCCAAGTCATCTCAAAAAAACTATATGGGAAAAAGGTGTTTCGGGTTGCTCCTATTCACCACCACTTCGAGGCAATTGGATGGCCGGGGTATAAAGTAACGATGCGGTACTGGATTTTGAGTATTATTTTCGGCATCGTGGGCGTTATTATCGCATTAGTCGGCTAAGCGGAATCTATACACATGAGTCGATTATCTCTTTACCAACCCATAAGACAGGTCCGAGTCGCGGTCGCGGCCTGACACTATTTTGATGAATCCCGGATAGTGTCAGACCATCTCACAAGACGGCCGTCGGACACCAAGTTTTGAAAGCATACATATAATGTCGACAATTACCAAAAGTCTTAATCTTAAGGAGTCGGTTATCAAAACCGGTGTCCTGACACTATCGGGATGAAAAGCTTCGATCGCCCACTCCTCTTGCTCACCATCGCTCTTGTTGTAGGAGGATTTTTTATCTTTACGTCTGCATCACTGGGGCTCCTCGCTCGTGAAGGCGCGCGCTTTTCTTCGGTTGCATTCAATCAGATATTTTTCGGCATGCTGCTCGGCACAATAGCCCTCCTTATTACAGCACGCGTTCGCTATCGCCTTTGGAAGCCCTATACACTGTATCTTTTCATTGCTTCCGTTGTGTTGACGCTCCTTGTATTCATTCCAGGTCTTGGCAAAGAAGTTAACGGGGCAACACGCTGGATTTATTTTTTTAACTTCTCCTTTCAGCCGGCGGAATTCCTCAAGCTTGGGTTCGTTTTGTACTTTGCAGCGTACCTTTCCACAGCTCGGGCGCACCTTCAAGAATTCCGCTCTGGGCTACTACCGTTTATAGGACTTCTCGGGCTCATCGGCACGATTCTGCTTCTACAGCCCGATACGGGAACATTCATCGTGATTGCCTCTGCGGCATTCGGTATGTACATTGCCGCAGGCGGCTCTTTTAAAGATGTGCTGATTATCTGCGTTATCGGCGCCATTGCTCTTTCCATACTTGTCATACAGCGCCCCTATCTGCAGGATCGGATTGCGACATTTTTTCACCCGGAGAAAAATATACAAGAGACCGGCTACCAACTCAACCAGTCGCTGATTGCGATTGGTTCAGGCCAGTTCTTCGGCAGGGGATTTGGGCAGAGCGTTCAGAAATTCAACTACCTGCCAGAACCGATCGGAGATTCGATTTTTGCAGTGGCAGCTGAAGAATTCGGGTTTGTGGGAGGATTGACACTTATCGTGCTCTTTCTTGCGTTTGCCTTCCGGGGGTTGAAGATTGCCACACGAGCACCGGACTATTTCGGTGGACTCTTAGTTGTCGGGATTGTTATACTGATTATATCGCAGTCATTTATCAACATTGGCTCGATGCTTGGGGTCTTTCCCCTAACTGGCCTTCCGCTGATTTTTATCAGTCATGGAGGTACCGCGCTCCTATTCGCGCTTGCGAGCGTCGGCATCGTGTTGAATGTTTCTAAGTACCTGAAATCATGAATCCCGATAGTGTCAGGCTAATCTCGCGAGACGGCCGTCGGACACCACGTTTAGAAAATACACATATCATGTCGACAATTACCAAAAGTCTTAATTTTAAGGAGTCGGTTATCAAAACCGGTGTCCTGACACTATCGGGATGAAGATTGTTTTTACTGGCGGGGGAAGTGGGGGACACTTTTACCCCATTATCGCGGTTGCCCAAGAGATTAGGATTCTCGTGCAAGAAAAAAAACTCATCGAACCAGATCTTTACTATTTTGGGCCGACTCCCTATGATGAGCGAGCACTTTTTGAGCTTGGCATCACTCACTATACGACTGCGGCAGGGAAGTTACGCCGCTATGCATCGATGTGGAACTACATTGACATGATAAAGACCTTCTGGGGGGCGCTTACCGCAATCCTAAAGCTCTTTGTGATTTATCCCGACGTCGTCTTCACAAAAGGCGGGTACGCGAGTTTCCCAACCGTGTTTGCTGCGCGAGTGCTCCGCATCCCAATAGTCGTGCACGAATCAGATTCAGTTTTTGGAAAAGCAAATGCATGGGCAACGAAATTCGCGCGAAGCATTGCCGTCTCGTACCCCGAACTTGCCGCGACCCTTCATGGGAAGCCGGTTGCGCACACAGGAAATCCGACGCGACGGGAGTTTTTTCAGTCCGAAGTTGAAGGAGCATACGAATACCTGCATTTGGAGAAAGATGTGCCGGTGGTGCTGATTTTGGGCGGGTCCCAAGGCGCACAGGTCATTAACGATGTGGTGGTTGATGCACTTCCTGAGCTTCTACCACAGTACCAAATTATTCATCAGACGGGAGAGAAGAACCTCAAGGAAATAGAAACGCGGGTCACCGTAACCCTCGCAGGCATCCCGCAGGCATCCCGCTACCGCCCGTTTGCGTTTCTGAACGTGCTTGCGCTTAAGATGGCGATGAGCGCGGCGTCATTGGTTGTTGCGCGCGCCGGTTCAAGCGGTATTTTTGAGATTGCAGCATTGGGACTACCGAGCATTATCATACCGATTCCTAAGGAAGTTTCGCACGACCAGAGCAAAAATGCGTTTGCCTACGCGCGCGCTGGAGCAGCCGTCGTCGTCGAGCAGAACAACCTTACGCCGCACCTTTTGGTCGCCGAGATTGACCGTCTCTTTGGCAATCCCGAGCTGATAAAGCAGATGTCAGCCGAAGCGAAGGCATTTGCGCGGCCTGATGCGGCGCGCACGATTGCAGATGAGCTTATCTCTATCGGCATTGAGCACGAAACACATTAAATGAATACAGGTTTTCTTAAAAGAATATTTTTGCGAGAAAAAAAAGTAATCACGCGCATCGCTCCCAGCCCGACGGGGCCTTTTCACATTGGCACCGCTCGGTCAGCTCTCTTCAATTATCTTTTTGCGCGCCACCACAAAGGATCGTTTATCGTGCGTATTGAGGATACCGACAAAGAGCGCAGCACGAAGGAATCTGAGAAAGATATCCTGGATGGACTTGCAGCACTTGGTATCTCATACGACGCGCTCTATCGGCAGTCGGAGAGAACGGACATCTACACAACATATCTTCGTCAACTCATAGAGGCCAAGAGAGCGTACCTCTCAAAAGAAGAAAGCACCACACAGCCAGGAAAAGAAGTGCAGGTTGTTCGCCTGAAGAATCCCGGCGAAAAAATTTCTTTCAACGACAGCATCCGCGGCGATATTGAGTTTGACACAAAAGAACTGGGCGATTTTGTTATCGCCCGCTCTATAACTGAACCGCTCTACCACTTGGCAGTTGTCATTGATGACCATGAAATGGGAGTGACCCACGTGATTCGCGGTGAAGAGCATATCTCAAATACACCGCGCCAGATTCTCATTGGGCGAGCATTGGGGATAAGAGAGCCCCAGTATGCCCATATTCCGCTCATTTTGGCCCCAGATCGGTCTAAAATGTCCAAACGAAAGGGAAGTACCTCGGTCTCTGAATTTCTTCATAAAGGATACCTCTCTGAGGCAATTATTAATTATTTAGCTCTTTTGGGCTGGAACCCAGGTAGCGATCGTGAGATCTTCACACTTCCACAACTCGTTCATGAATTTTCTCTTGAGCATGTCCAAAAAAGCGGCGCAATCTTCGATATTCAAAAACTTAACTGGTTTAATCGTGAGCACCTTAAGCGTCTTCCTCATGCCGAGTTTATTGAAAAAGTGGTATCCTATTTTGACGAGAGAGTGACGACACTACCGCAGTACCGAAATGACATTGTTGAAAAAATTGCGCCGATCCTCATTGAACGAATCTCCACCCTTTCGGAACTTACCGAGCTTTCAAAAAATGGGGAATTCGATTACTACTTCTCCGAACCACAGTTGGGAGTGCCGCTCGTCTGGAAAGAAGATTCTAAAGAGACGGCCGCTCGACACCTCTCCTTCGTTTCCGAGTTGCTTAAAAAAATTCCAGACAACGCATTCACTGAAGAATCCGTAAAGAATTGCATCTGGGAGTATGCAACAAAAGAGGGGAGGGGATCAGTGCTCTGGCCTATGCGAGTGGCGCTTTCTGGAAAAGAAAAATCGCCTGACCCTTTTGTCCTCTCAAGCGTCTTAGGAAAAGAAAAAACGCTCACCCGCTTGGGAAAAGCGCGCGACACACTTTTATGAATAGAAACATCGCCCTACGAACCATCAGCTGCTTATGCGTGGCCGTCTTTCTCATTGTCGGTGTCTCAAAGAACATGCCGGCGTTTGCGGCGACCGCCGATGAAATTAGAGGTCAGATCTCCGAATATAATGACCGCATCAAAGAGCTCGAGCGAGAGATTGAACAGTACGAAAAAGAGTTGACCCAAATCGGGACCGAACGGAAGACGCTCCAGGGCACCGTCAATGAACTTGATGTATCGAGGAAGCGGCTTCAGACCAATATCAAAGTCACACAGAATAAAATAAACGCAATCGGACTCCAGATACGGGAACTTACGAACCAGATCGGCGATAAAGAAACACAAATAGAACGCGACGGCGCCGCGATTGCTTCTGCGATCCGCAGTATTAACGAGATCGAATCGGAGTCCTGGATCGAGATTCTTCTCACAAACGGCGGTCTTGATGACTTTTGGACACAACTTGAGGCACTCCAACGGTTCCAGGTCGTACTGCGCGACCAACTGAAAGAATTGGTTATTGTGAAAGGAGAACTTGAAAGCACCAAGACTTCGTCAGAGAAAAAGCGAATTGAATTGACGGGCGTGACCCGCGAGCTCTCCGGACAAAAAACGGTCTTGGAACAGACCCTCAACCAGAAAACGCAGCTGCTTGCGCAGACAAAGAGCAAAGAATCAACCTATCAGCAGCTTCTCGCAGAGAAACAACAAGCCCATGAACAGTTTGAAAACGAACTGCTGGAGCTTGAATCGAAACTACGCATCACCATTGATCCCGGGAGCATTCCTCCGATCGGCTCTGGAGTTCTGCGCTGGCCGTTTAGCAACGAGTATATGAACACCTGCGCATCATTCCAAAGTGCGCTCAAAAACCCACATTGTCTGACGCAGTACTTTGGAAACACGCCGTTTGCGACCGCAAATCCACAAATATACCGGGGTGGGGGACACAACGGCGTTGATTTCCGTGCTCCGACAGGGACTAAGATCCAAGCGGCACTCTCTGGAGTTGTGATAGGCCTCGGCAACACTGACCTTCAAAAGGGCTGTTACTCGTACGGCAAATGGGTATTGGTACGCCACAACAACGGTCTTTCAACGCTCTATGCACACCTTTCTCATATCTCGGTAAGTAACGGGCAAGGACTTACGACCGGCGATTTGGTCGGATTTTCCGGCACTACCGGCTACTCAACCGGCCCGCACTTACACTTCACCGTCTACGCGTCACAGGGAGTCAAAATCGGGCGTTTTACTAAAAGTGTTAACTGTAAAAACGTCGAGATTCCGATTGCGCCGCTTGATGGATACCTTAATCCGCTGTCATACCTTTAAATAGCTTTTAGCTGTCAGCTTTCAGGAACAAAACGATTCAAACCCCGACAGCTAAAAGCTAACGACTGTGTATAAAGTGCTTGTGTTGTAATTTTCTTGGGTGGGATAATTAAAGAAAGGGTCGAATTACTCGCATCCTAGCAATCAAATCTCAATGAAAGCAGTCCATATGATTGCGTTTATCGTGCTCGTCGTCGGAGGTCTCAACTGGCTCGCCCTTGGGCTCTTCCAATGGGAACTCGGGGATCTCTTTGGCGGCTCTGCGGCTCTCATATCGCGAATCATTTACGTAATTGTCGGTGCCGCAGCTGTGTATGAGCTCATTACGCATCGATCTCGTTGCAGTGAATGTGCAGCCGGAAGTGTCAGACAATCAACACAAACGATGTAACATTCGTATGTGTATCTATTCTCAAAGACCTGCGTTGTCGCAGGTTTTTGAATAGGATAGATGGGTCTTCATCCCGTACGAAATAGTCCCGAACGAAGCAGGAAATGTTCGGCATTTCCGTCAGGACTATAATTTATATGCTGATAATAATTGTTCGACATAGTATTTCGGTACATCTTGGAACGTAACGGGTTTCGTACGGGATTCGTATTCCGTAGTTTAATAGTACCGGAAAGGTATATTGTGCGACGTATAGGATTTTTCAAATGTGTGGGGAAAGCCCTTTCCCCTTTCATGAAGCGGCTATACAATAGTTACATTAACAACTAAGTGTGATTTTGTTTTTGTTATGAACGCATTGCTTTCTTGGGCGCCGCTCGTTGCCCGAATCCTTGTTGGCGGCACGTTTATCTGGGCCGGATATCAAAAGATTGTCGGTTATGCTGGCATGGTCACTTTTGCCGGTACCGCCCTCCCTGCCCCAGAGGCCGCGATTGTAGTTGCAATTGTGGTTGAGATCCTCGGCGGACTCTCCGTTCTCCTTGGTTACAAGATTAAGTGGGGCGCGCTCGCGCTTGCTGTCTTCACAGTTGTCGCATCGCTTGCATTCCACGCAGACTTTGCAAACCAGGTACAGATGATGTTCTTCATCAAGAACATGGGCATCGTTGCCGCTCTACTCTACATGGCGCAATTTGGAGCAGGAAAATACTCGATGGACAAGTAGTTAGCTCCGATTATCAAAAAAACGGCGGACTTCCCGCCGTTTTTTGTTTGATACTTAGACACTACCACACATTCTTACACACATTCTGATCAGGTGTATCAATCAGGTGGTGTTTTTTATTTTAACAGGGAAAGCACTAGCCGGGGCTCCCCGTCTCCGAAATAATTTTCTTTCCGAGACTCCACAACAAAGCCGAGAGATCGGTACAGGCGAAGGGCAGCTTGATTGTCAGGATGAGTTACCAGGTCAATTCTTTTCATCTCTTTAAGTTCTTCTAACATTTTTAGCAAGGCCTTCCGAGCGATTCCTTGATTCTGGAAGCGTGGGTCAATCGCTAAACCGCTTATGTGGGCGTGGCTATCATCTTTTCTTTCATATGAAATATTCCCCACTACCACACCATTGTCCTTAATAAGGTACACTGAACTTTTCTTTATTTCTTCACGCCACTCGCTTTCAGCAAGTAACGGGGAGTACGTTTTTCTTCCGGCAACACTTCGTTCGATAGATACGAGTATTGGGATATCTTTGTCTGAAACCTTGTGGAGAGAAATGTCCCGCATTAAGAAATTATACCCAAACGGCTTCCCTCTCCTACTCTTGACTAGGCACAAAAAACATATTACTGCAGAACCACGGCCCCTACCCGCTTCCTAGGAAGCGGGTAGTCTTACTTATTTTTTTATGAATCATTTTACTACGATATATCGTAATAATTTCTATCAGAGCTTTGTATGCAAAGGGAAACAAACAGACACTCTTGTGGGAGTGCCTGTCTCGCCTATTTGTCTTCTTTCAAATAGGGACTTGGTGACCAACCTTTTCGTAATCATGCGCTCGTGTTACTTTTCCGCACGTAAAACCATGGACTGAAGGCATGACGCAGACCATCCACCCTTCCCCGTCCGGCTTGTGAGGACTTTTTTCTTTTTTGCCGTTGCACACCTCGTATCCGTCGCACAAGAAGTAACGCACCCCACCTTCTTTGACCCACTTTTGGTACTGCGAGTGCGTCATGGGGTACCCGAGCAATTTACTCGGGTCGAGGCGCAAAAGCCGGTAGATTGGAATCAACTTCTCCACCCACCACAAGACGGCTCGCTTGTGCCACGGCAATTGCTTACGACCTTCGGCGTAGATTTCCAGAAGGGCATGTACGTTGTTCCCAAGGGTACGTGCGTTTTCTTGGAGAAGAATCTCCAGGTTTTGTTCGTCCGCCACTGCTACCTCCTTCGGTTGGTTGTGAGAACACTCTAGGTCTTAATCATAGCATGATTACTGAAGAATGTGTGGATTACAAATACAAAACCGCCGAGCACCATATTGGTGCTCGGCGGTTTTGTGTACTTAGTTCGCTACTGCGAGTGTGTTTCTCCAACACTTTTTCGAGTGAATCCAAGGAGCTGTTCCTCCCTTTTCATACAGGTGCCGTGCGTAGGTGAGATTTCCTTCAAGCGAGTAGAGGTCCATTCCGAGCTCTAGCGCCTTCTTGAGGTGGTAATCCTCGTTAATCTGCATCACGCCGACATCGCGGCTGTTTTCTTCTCCACGAAGGACGTTGCCATCCTTGTCATAGTGACGGAAGTGAGATTCGCACGCTGCTATCTTAGCCATGACTGGAATGTCGTTGAAGTACAAACGTACGTGTTCCTCGACAGTCAAAGCAGGGAGCGATACGTGGCTTTCGGCGAGAGTAATGGGAGCTTGAGGTGAGCCGGAAGCGAGTACCAATGCAATCAGAGTGAATATAATAAGCCGTTTCTTATTTGGTAACAAAGGACAATGTAGCTTGCAAGTGATGCAGGAAGTGACCTTTTGTGAGTTTCCTGTTTTATAAGCGACGTAGAGCGAGAGAAATGTAAAAGAATTCTTTTACATTTCCGAGCCGAGGAGCTTATATAGTCCAATACATCGGACTATACTCTTTGCAAACAAAAAACCCGATTTCTCGGATTTTTATAATTATAACACCCTTGAAAAAATTAGTCAATAGCTTTGCAACAATCTTGAAGGCATGTCAATTTGCTGGATGAAGATGCCATAAATATGGCTTAGAATAAGGATATTTTGAGTGTGCCGCGTGTTACTTAAAAAGAAAATTGAGGAAGGTAACAAATGTACTTGTGAAGCCCGTAACAAGGGCCAGATTCTGCTTGTTGTGATACCAACGCCCCCTTTGGTGTGTATGCATGTGTTTTATACGGTTGCTTCAGGGACGCACACTCGCTTTATAATGATATTGTAGGCCTCATCTACGGAATCCGCGACTGAATAGATGTTGAGGTCTTCTTTTGAGATGGTGTGGTGCTTTTCGTAGAGCCCCTTTTCCATCCATTCCAGAAGCGGCGTCCAGTACTCCTTCCCTACCAATACGATGGGGATCGGCTCAATCTTCTTCGTCTGCACGAGTGTCGCAATCTCAAAAAATTCATCGAGTGTTCCAAATCCGCCAGGAAAATAGACATAGACCTCGGAGGCGTAGGTTAGCATGACCTTGCGGGTGAAGAAATAGTGGAAGTCCTTTGAGTCAGTTATGTACTTATTAGGTGATTGCTCGTTCGGCAGATCAATATTGATGCCAACCGAATTCCCTTTTGAGGCAAAGGCGCCACGGTTTGCCGCCTCCATAACGCCGGATGCTCCGCCGGTAATGATGGTGAACCCTACCTGTGCCAGCCGCCGCGCAAGCTCCTCTACATCTTGATAGACCCTGCTTTCCGATGTGCATCGTGCCGTACCAAAGAAAGATGCCGCCAAATCGTATTTTTTAAGCAGTTCAAATCCTTCTATAAATTCTGCGGCAATCCGGCCCACCCGCTCCGCCATACTGCTCTCGTCAGCCGGAAAGGATTCCCGATTCAGACGGCAGACGAGAGGCGGATTTATTTTCTCTGACGCCTCTTCTACTTCAGTGACCTGTTTCATATGCCGTTAGTATATAACCCACTTCCCTATTAACCAATCCACGGAATCGCAAACTCATCGAACTGTGGTAGGAGTTTTTTGTCATACAGAAGCCGTGAGACCACCTCTGCGTGTGAGTACGCCCCCGTAAGCGCATTGTGCGGCATGGGTTCGTTGGGAATGCCGACATAGTTTAAAACAGCATCAAGGTCGAGTGCGGAGCGGTGCTTATTGATGGGCGGCCGAATCCCCCGCTTGACCATGTGCATCCAGCAGAGCGTGTGCGTGTCGATCGTGCGGTACGCAAGTGTCCAATCAAGTCCCGCCCGAAGGGATGCCGCCCGGACAAAATCACGGTCGAAAGAAACATTCTGGCCCGCAAGGGTGCGATCTTCAATATCTCCCGCCCACGCGAGGAATGCATGCACAATCTCGGCCTCGGTTTTCTTGCTTGGGTCGATAATTTCTTCCTTAGTAAAGCCGTTCACTTCAAGCGCCTCGTCCATGATGTGGGCCCCCTCCCAGATCTTGCACTCGTAATAAAATTGGTTCGTGGGGTTATCAAAATCAAGAGCCCCGATCGAGACGATCGAGTGCTTGTAATACTCTGTTCCAGACGCTTCTACATCAATGACAATCATACGATGGCTTTCAGGTGTTAGCTTCCAGCTTACAGGTTTTGGCTCCTATCTTCTAGGGAAAACATAAATACTCATTAATTTGCGGTGGACATCGTTTGACATATTTGTATATATGTGCTATTGTTTCCGTCGAGCAATGATGCTCTTTGAAAGGTAGGTCAATTATGAGTTCCCTCTTTGAGGCCCTGCAAAAGGTAGGGAAAGTCTCTTGCGAGCAAGCAAAGCTTGAGGAAGACCGCCGACGCGATCGAGATGCGGGTGTCCTGCATGCTCAACTCGAGGCGATTAAAAGCCGACGTATAGAGGCCTTGCTAAACCAAGTGCGGCGGGTCACGACGCTCAAGCGGTTTCGTCCTGTCGCCCGGGATCTGCTGTTGTTGCAGCCCGACAGTATCGGCATCGTCGTCGAATCTGCCGGTGCACTACAACCACAAGACGGGCTGGAGAAGTTCCGAGAAGACATGACCCGGCTATACGAGTGGCTGCCGTCCCTGTCAGAAGACGAACAAGAAAGTCTCATCAAAGAGGCCTTTAAGTAGACCAAGGCCCCTTCACCACACGGCCGAGGCGCCAATCGCGCCCAGAGGCCGACAGGACAAGGAGAACAATTATGAGGACCAGAGTGTAAGCCCCATCCAAAAGCTAGAGATAGCTCAAGGAGATGGGGTTTTTATTTTCCTGAAACCTGCCTGCCGGCAAGGCAGGGCTAACACCTAATAAGCTATTTCAATCCTTTGCAGTTTGAGGCAGGAGTATAGCCGGCTTCTTGCGCTTCTTTAGCAGAGGCAAAGGTGATTTTATTCTTCTCGGAAATCTGTGCTGCGCCTGCGCACCACGGAAAATGATATTTGGTTCCGTTTTTTGAGGCAACGACGTTCCCCGAGGTATTCACTGTTCCCTCTTCCTCCACTGTAGCTTCAGAGGCCGCAGCTGTGACCGGATATTGAATTGAAATATCTGCCTTCTTCCCGTCGACGGCCGAGAGCCGTCCGAGCCCAAAACCTGCACTCCCCACCAAAACCACAAGGGCCACAATAAGGAGGTCTGCGGAGGGATAGCGGGCAAAGCTCTTGATTTTCGTAAAGAAATCCCGTATACTCATCCAGTCATTGTAAGACAAAGTAGTCTTCTTGCAAAAATCGACGCGAAACCATTGATACCTAAAAACTAATAACTGACAACTAAAAACTAGATTATGGCACATAGAAAAGCGGGCGGAACAGCACGAAACCTGCGCGATTCACAACCTAAATACCTCGGCACCAAGCTCTACGACGGACAGACTGCAAAGCTCGGGTCTATTATCGTGCGCCAGCGTGGCACCAAAATCCGCCCAGGCAAAAATGTCGGCCTAGGCAAGGACCACACACTCTTTGCGCTTAAAGACGGCATTGTTAAATTCCGCAACGAACGAAAGACGAACTTCAACGGCAAGACAAGCGTCACGAAAGCTGTCGATATCTTGTAACCCCTCTCTACTTTTCGATACCTAAAAAGCCGCTCCACACATCAGACATGGAGCGGCTTTTTTGTTTTTTCTTAAAGCGAGGAGACGATGAGCTTGAAGCTCGACTTCTTCCCGTGCGCTTCGACAGGTATTTCGAATTCTCCTGTTTCTTTGATGGGTTTCTCAAGCACAATCGCATCCTCTTGCAATTCAAGGCGTTTTTGCTCCTTCAGTGCTTGGATGATTGCCTCTGCGGCAACGCCCTTAAAAAGGCGTCCTTCGTCATTGGTCTTTTCCTTGATTTCAATCGTTACTTCTTTCAGTGCTTCAAGATTTTTATGCAAAAGATCTTCTTCGATTTTCAAAACATCGGCCTGCTCGCGCTTATGCTGTTCAACCTGGCTGATCTTCTCGGCAGTGGCAAGCTCGGCAAGTTTATTGGGAAGGAGGTAGTTCATCGCATACCCGTCAGCGACATTCTTCACGTCGTATTTCCTCCCTGTGCCACGCACATCTTTAAGTAAGATAACCTTCATCCCGATAGTGTTAGGACACCGGTTTGAGCAACCGATTCCTTGAAATTAAAACTCGTGGTAATTGTCGACATTATATTTGCGCTTTCTATTGCCTGGTGTCCGACGGCCGTCTTGCGAAACGGCCTGACACTATCGGGATTCATAGGCAACCAGTATACTACAGAGATTTTAAGTAGTCAGCTGCCCGTTCCATCTGCGGGTCACGGCCTGCTTCGACGTCCTCTGGGGTCATCTCCACTTCAATGTCTGGTTTCAGTCCCCCATCTGAAATGGACGTCCCTTTCGGGGTAAGCCACCTGGCAATCGTGACCTTCAGTGCCGTGTCTTTGGTAATCTCTACCAATTCCTGAACGGAACCTTTCCCGAAGGTGCGCTCCCCCACCAACACCGCAACACCATGCTCCTGAAGCGCTCCGGCAAGGATTTCTGAAGCCGACGCCGACCCCTGATTTACTAGGATTGCCATCTTGAGATTTTCATTGAAGACATCGTATCCGCGACTGCGGTGAAAATTCGATTTCTTCCCTTCACCAAAGTTCTCTTCAACAACGACCTTCCCAGTCGGCAGAAACCAGCTCGCCATGTCAACGGACGCTTCGAGGTACCCGCCGGGGTTGCCTCGCAAATCGAGAATCAATGTGTCGGAGCCGGACTCCACAAACTGCCGGAGCGCATCACGGAAAAGATTTTGGGAGATTGCAGAGAAGTTGAAAAGTTGAATGACAAAGACGCCATCGTCGCGCAACCCAGCACCGTCTTCCTTGTCAGTACTGATGGTCGGAATTTGGATGACGTCACGTGTCACTGAAATAGTGATTGGCTCATCTTCCCCCTCACGAACAATCGTAAAAGAAACCTCTGTTCCCTGCTCGCCGCGAATAAGCTTCACTGCCTCGTCAACCGCAAGCGATGCGGTTTCCTTCTCATCAATCTTGATAATCTGATCACCTGTCTTAATCCCAGCATTGTACGCAGGGGTGCCTTTAAGTGGCGCGACAACCGTCAACATACCGTCGCGCTTCCCTATCTCCATACCGACGCCCTGGAAATTACCGCTGATGTCGGCTGCAAAAATCTCGGCGTCCTGCGGCGGGAAAAAGACCGTGTAGGGGTCTCCTAGGGAGTTGGCAAGCCCTTCAATCATGCCCCACACTTTTTCCTCGTCAGTTGCCAGCGTAGTGGTCGTTGCAGAAACATACTTTTCATTGATGACATTCCACGCTCGCCATAGCGGGGAAAGGTCAACTCCTTCAGGCGGAAGTGCTGAATCTTCGCCAAACGGTGCGATGTAGCTTTCAACACTTCCATCGGAGCCGAGATACACGCCGCTTACAAACGATGTTGCAACAACCACAAGCATCGCAATTACAAGCAGTGTAGTTTTATATCGGAGAAATGAGAACATGTCGGCCCATTATCGCAAAACGTCTCTGTGCGGTCAATGACAATGCGTGACTGTGCACGCTTCCATTGTTAAGCAAAGTATCATTAGTATACAATTAAGAACACATGATCCCGTACGAAATCAAGATGGTATGTACTACACGTACGTGATACAAAGTAAGACGAGTGGCAGGTTCTATACTGGATATACGAATGACCTACGGAAACGCTTTAATCAACACAATGACAGAGCTTCAACATATACAAAACATCGCGGACCATACCGGCTTGTGTATTACGAAGCGTGTCTGGAAGAGAAAGATGCTCGGTCGAGAGAATTATATCTTAAATCAGGAAGAGGAAAGCGATATCTCAAGTCGAGATTAAAGCGTTTCCTATCCCGAACTATAAATCCTGAACGGATTTAAGTACGGGACAAGCATCTATGAAAAAAGAAATTATTAATAACTTCTCGTCCCGTACCATTCCGACCGCAGGAGGAATGGTATTGGGATTTCGTACGGGATGATCTCTGTCTACAAACACAAGCACCTCTCATGGATTGATGTCGAGTCGCCGACACCGGAGGAAGTGCGTTCATTGATGGAGAAATACGACATTGACCCCCTCGTTGCCGACGAGTTACTCCTTCCTACACTGAAGCCACGTGTTGATGTGTATCCCCACTTTCTCTATCTCATCCTCCACTTCCCGGCGCTCCGGCACACCCACAACAATGACCGCAACCAGGAGATTGATTTTATTATCGGAAAAGATTTCCTCATCACCACGCGCTACGACAACATAGATCCGCTTCACAA
>C687J35174_10001578_pt1 | contig 33025 bp, 25 predicted proteins | sample RifCSPhighO2_01_FD_35174 | JGI IMG/M metagenome (IMG submission 35174) | reverse complement strand
CCTGATTTAGGAGTCATGTCAGCCGCAGCAGGCCCGCTTGACCTTTCACGAGGAAAAAGGACCACGCAGACACTCTTGATTGAATTGCCAGAAGACCTTGATGAAGGAACATATGTGGCACGCGTCACCATTGACAGCGGCTCGCTTCATCGCATCATTCATCGCGACCTTGTCGTCGAATAGCGCGAACAGATGAGCAGAAAGCTTTATATAGAACTATATCACTTTTTAGTGACGTTATACTGAAATCACTTCAAGATGAGTATTCTTGTGTGTTTTTAGAAATAGGGGGTCAATCATGAAAACAATCCACGCAATCATCGCGGCAATGCTCTTTTTGTCAGTCATCGGAATCGCAAATGCGCTTCCAGTCACACTGCAGCAGGTTGAAATCGATGGAACCACCGTTGTCCAGAACGCATTCAACCAGCTTTCTATCGAACGGGGCCAAACCTATGATTTGCGTATCCGTTTCACTCCCTTTGACCGCGTGCGCAACGCAGAAGTGCGCGCGTTCATCTCAGGCTACGAATTCAGCGACATTGATTCCATCGATGACCGAACCCCAGTCTTCGATGCAGACACAAACGTTACCTATGTGAAGCGCCTTACGGTGCGCATCCCTGATGAACTTGACCAGGACAGCTACAAACTTCGCATTGTCATCAGCGACCGCTTCGGCGACGATTTAACAGCAGACTACAACCTCCAAATCGATGCGCCACGCAACTCACTAAAAATTGACGACGTTATTCTTAATCCTTCAAGTTCAGTACGCGCGGGAAGCTCGCTTCTTGCACGCGTGCGCGTTGACAACAAAGGAGAACGCGACCAGGAAGACGTCCGCGTTACCATCACGCTCCCAGAACTAGGAGTGAGCGGAACACAATATTTAAGCGAAATAAAATCGGATGAAACGGAAGAAACAGAAGAAATCCTGCTTCGACTCCCCCGCTGCGCAAAAGCAGGAACGTATGACGCAACAATAGATGTTGAGTTTTCAAACCGCCACCGCAAAATAAGCGAGAAAAAATCAATCACCGTTCTCCCTGATGAAACTTGTACTCAGGACACTCCTGTGCCATCAGCAAATATCGGTGGAAGCCAAATCCAGACAGTCAACGCAGGAGACGCAGCATTATTCCCATTGACAGTCACCAACCCAACCCGCAGCAGCAAAACTTTCACTATCTCAGTACCCGCAATACCCGCAAGCGACTGGGCAGAAGTAACCATCACGCCAACCAGCACCCTTGTGCTCGCAGGCGGACAATCACAAACAGTTTCGGTGAATGTCCAGACCAATGAAGACGCGCCCGCAGGAGCACACTCTCTAGTCACCACTGTTACCAACGGCAACGCACAGCAACAGGTCACACTAACCACCACAGTCATTGCACAGGGCGGAGCGCGAACCGCATTCGCAATCGTGCTGATGATACTGCTCGTACTGCTTGTGGCCATTGTAATCATCATCGGCATCGCCTATGCACGCGACCGAGAAAAGACACAAACGTACTACTAAAACCATGCGAATACATGACTTGTTTTTTATCGTGCTTTTATTTTGCGCAAGCGTGAGCGCTGAATTCACCGCGTTTGGTCCGCAAACCCTTGAGCTCCAACCGTGCAGTTTTGATTTGCGTAATGTAACCATCCAGAACACCGGAACAGAAACTGCTGACTATTCATTAAGCGTCGATGGAGATGGCGCAGACTTTGTGACGTTTGGCGCGCTCTCATTCGCATTGCAACCCACACAGGCAGTTAACATTCCAGTATTCTATACCATTCCCTGTACCACAGAACCAGACGCGTATCCATTATCTATCTTCTTCAGCGATGGGGAAACCGAACTTCAACTTGACCAAGACATCGTGGTTGCGCTCACTGAAACACTTAACGTCAGCACCACTGCAACAAGCCTTGTCTCTTCTCCCTGCCAAAAATCCGTCTTCAACTTCAGTTTGCACAATCCTTCAAATTTCACTGAACTTTACAATATCTATGCAAACGGAAGAGATGACTTGGCGCTAAGTGAAGAACAAACTGTCCTTACTTCCGGCCAACGCAAGCTAATCACGCTCACCATAGAACCTGAAGACTGCACCGAATACGGCACGTACCCACTTGAAGTTGTTTTCGAAAGCGAGAAATCCAACCACGCACAAACCTTCAATCTTGAATACATCAGCACTCCAACCGACATACCTGAACTTGCTCCTGAAGTGACCCGTATCAAAACGGATTATGCTGACAGCACGACTGATTTATCAATAAAAAACATCGGAGACAGAACTACCACTTATACGTTAAGTGTTGATGGAATCGACTGGGGAAGCATCGTGCCAGCAAAAATCACGCTCTTGCCAGGAGAATTGCGCAAAGTAACCTTGCGACTCGTCCCGCTTCCAGGAACACCATCAGGACAATACTTGGTGACATTTAACGCACTCGTTGACCAGACCCAAATCTCATATGATAAAAATTTTGTGATTATGTTAGCAGAACCAAGTCTTGCAGAAGAAAACCCTGGGCTTTTTGCGGGAATCGCAGCAATAATCATCTTCCTTTTGCTCTTCTTTGTCTTCTTTGTCAAAGCACTCGAAAGCGAAAAGTTCAAACGCCAATACGTTGCATGGAAACAACGCCGCGAGAAAGCACGAACGCAATCGTTTGAAGCACGAGAAAAGCGCAGACAAGCACGCCTTGACTGGCGCAAACAAGAAGCGGAAAAACAAAAAAAGCTCAAAGAGCAAGCGAAACAGCAAGTTGAACGCGAAATCAAACGCGAATACAAGCTTGTCTCGCACAAAGAAATTTTGCGCGGGGCACCAATAAAATCAAAAAAGTCACGTGCGTTCCTTTGGATTATCTTCCTTGCCCTTCTTGCAATTGTGGCAATAGCGCTCTGGGATTATCTCGCACCTAACCTGCCTTTTGTCATCGCGGGAATTATTATCGTCGCAATTCTCATAATTTTAACATGGATCAAACGTACACGAATGGCAAGCAGACGCTACAAACTTTTGCTTCCTGAGCAAACCGTGAACCTTCCCGTCTGGAAACGCGGACTTTCGCAGCTAACCATATCGCCCGAACAGGCAACCCGCAACTTCATAGTCCGTGCTCACAAAACAAAAACACGCGTGAAACCATCTCCATTTGTTTACCAAACATTCCAATTGCAGGAGAACGCCAAAGCAGAAACAGTAGCGACATTCACCATTCCAAAGAGCCTCCTAATTCGAAATGGAGTCGAACTTGAATCTTTACGAATCGCACGCTACACAAACCACTCTTGGAAAACAATCTCTTATGAAAAAACAGGAGAAGACCGGAATTGCGTGTTCCTGCGCGCAGAACTTACTCCAGGAACACACACCATCTTTCTTAAGAACGTCAAGCAGCAGCGAAGTACCTGGCCCTCCTGGGTTCTTGGAATAGCCGGACTTGCGCTTCTTGGACTAGTTGTGGTATCACTTTACACTCCCGCAGTCTCTGGTGTGATCCCTCCACAGAGCTGGAAGAAAGACACCACGCACCAGCTCGAACTTTCACCGTTCTTCAAAGACCCAGACAATGACACGCTCGTTTTTTCTGCAACGTCAATATCCAATATGGCCATTGACATCGTTGGAACCAAAGCAACCATGACCCCGCGCCCAGGCTGGACCGGAAAAGAACAAGTACGCTTCATAGCAGATGATAGGCGCGGAGGGAAAACCTCAAGCAACCTGGTCACACTTACTGTGCGTGAGCAAGTGGTGCCGCCACCTCTTCGTAGTGGAATTCTTATCGTGCTTGGCATACTGGCGGTCGGGCTTATCGTCCAGGCGTTTAGGCGTCTGAAATCTCATTTGTTAAACCTCTTGTTTTAGCTTGAGACTGAGTGTGGGATTTCTGAGTGGTGAAGTGCAAAGTTTTCCGGGGTTGATTATTTGAAATCAAGAGATTTTCGATATGTGTTCAGTGTAGCGCATCATGCGTTTTACAATGTTCATCGTGTTGTTTTAGACTTGTTTTTGACCAAACCTTTTTAAAGCGCTTTTGGTTTGTTTCGCTCTATGGAAAAAGAGGGGAATTACAAGCCTGTTCTACTGCTTCTCACGCTTGTTGTTTTTACATACTTCCTTTTTTCCTGGACCCCACACCAACTACAAAGCCCCACAGGATTGCAAAGTGCGGAAACAATTTCACACGCCACTTTCCTTGCCCATGGTGGAGAGTTGTTTCAAACAACCCTTGATTTGCCTTTTGAGAACTCCACACTCAACGATACTCAGTATGCTCAACTCAATGGCACAACACTACTGTTCAACCCACCAGAAAACAGCACCGAATATCACCTTCTTGCAACAACTCCAGAACAAATACTCTCCATTACGTTTATTATTTCATCCCTTGAACAGCAATCACCTGTTCCGCTTGAAAATACTGAATATGCCAATGAAACTAATTATACAATGTCTAACGAAACTACTCAGCTTATCACACCACAAACTGAACAGAACGCAACTAATCCTGCTGAACCAGAACAAACACTTTCTATTGAACCTCCAGAACGTGAACTAGCACTTGAAACCACTGCGGACAGAGGGCTGGCTGTTGATTTTGATTATTGCCCGATAACAATCAACGATTCAAGTAGCCTAACTGAGAGTGTTGCCACTACTGCGAGTTGTGTTTTGTTTGGTGCAGACAATATTACTTTGGATTGTAATGGGTATGTGATTACGTGGAACACTGCCGGTGCTAACAGCAATTATGCAGTGTTTGCAGAAAACAAAACCAACATCACGGTGAAAAACTGTATCCTTATCGATAGGAATAGCAGTGGAACTTTTGGTGTAGGAATCAACATGACAAAATCCAGTAATGTCACACTGATGAATAACACCATCCAGACAAATGGAAGCAGCAGCAACATCGGAATTTACTTGCAACATTCCAACGTGAGTAACATAACGCAAAACACCATTCAAACCAACGGAACTACCAGTACAAACTACGGAATTCAATTATTAAATTCATCAACAAGTACAGTACTTGATAACACTGTGCGAACAGGAGGTACGAGTGACAACTACGGCGTTTACCTCACATTATCGGCAAGCAACAATACTATTACCAACAACACGATCACCACAAATGGAACCGACTTTTTAAATTACGGAATATATCTTTCCAGTTCGAGTTCGAACAACGTGACTAGTAACACCGTGAACACCAACGGAACCGATGACAATTATGGAATTTATCTTGAAAGTTCGAGTTCGAACAACGTGAATAATAACATCGTGAACACTAACGGGACCAGCAGTGTCAACATTGGAATCATTCTTGCCACTTCAAGTTCGAACAATGTTGTGAATAATAACACCATAAGCACCAACGGAACCAACACCAACTACGGAATCTATCTTTTCATTTCAAGCTCGAATAACGTTGTCAGCAATAACGTGGTGAACACCAACGGAACTAGCAGTGCTAACAGTGGAATAGTTCTTAACGCTGTGAGCTCGAATAACGTAACGAGTAATACTATTCAGACAAGTGGCACGATTCTTAATCACGGCGTTTCAATCCAAAGTACCTCGTATAACAACACAATTACAAACTTAACTATTACAACATCAGGCAGTGCTAACAATACGGGAATTCGTTTCCAAATGACGGGTACAAACCAGAACGGAAACTTGGTGGCAAACAGCACTATTCGCACCTTGGGAATAAACAGTTCAGGAATAGGCTTTATCACCTCGCACAACAATACCTTGCAAAACATCACACTCAACAACACAGTAGTATGGATTACTTCACAAAAAAGTTTGAACAATAGCTTGTCAAACATTACTTTTCTGAACGCGAACGGAAGCATAAGAATCATACCTGCGTTCATGAGCAACGGAACAGAAGAAGTCAACCAAACAAGACTTAACATTACAAACAACAGTGCGTTTTTGAACAGTTCCAACTTGACCTGGCTTAACACAACTGCTCAGATTACGCTTAATGGAATTACGTTCACTACATCTCATGTGCAAGCAGACTTTATTGACACTGGAACATTCCCTGCTTGCAGCTCGCCAACATGTGTTAACCAAAGCTACACGGGAGGAGTGTTCATTTTTAACGTCACCAGATTCACAACTTACCGTGCAGCAGAAACAGTTACCTTCCCCGCAGCAATCATTCAAGACACAACACTTGATCAAAACCTCGGCGCCACAGCAAGCGCGATAAACTTCAGCGCAAACGCCATCAGCACTGACTGTCAGGGAAACGTTATTACTTGGAATACCGCAGGCGGGGTGCAAAACTTTGCTATTAGCGCAATAGGAAGAAATAACATCACCTTGGCAAACTGTGTTTTCATCAATGGAAGCTCAAACAGCCCAGGTTTTAACTTTACTAACACCACGAATATTACTGTAACAAACGTTACTTTGCGCGCGAGCGCTGATTCTTTTGCACTCGTCGTGCAAAACGCTTCTGTAAACATGACGAACACCACTTTTAATAACAGCGCAAACTGGATGACTATCAGCTCAAACGGAAGCGTCAACCTCACCAACGTCACGTTTAGAACAGAAAACGGAACCATCAACTTCCCTGGAACAATCGCGCTGAACGGCAACTTTACCATCACCCAAGCGCAGGTCAACATCACCAACCACACAGTATTCATTAACTCCACAAACTTAAGCGCGTTCAACACCACAGCTCAAATAACGCTGTTCAACCTCACTGAAGCAAACCCTCGACTCTTCATCACCGAAGACGGAACCACTTTTACTAACTGTTCAAGCCCAACCTGCACGCGCGTCAGCTACACAAACGGAACAGCCATTTTCAACGTCACACACTTTTCAACATACGTCGTTTCTGAATCCGGAATTAACATTTCCTTCACAAAAACAGACTCGCAAGACCCAGTATTCATAGGAACCACGTTTACGTACGTTATCAACATCACACTGAACGAAAGTAACGCTACAAACGTAACAGTTATTGAAACATACCCCGCACAAATCACTTATTTATCTTCACAACCAAGTCCGGTAAGTGGAAGCAGCAACCGAAACTTCTCACTTGGAAACCTCACCAACACCACATTTGAAGTCAACATCACCGTAAACGCGAGCAGTGCAGGAACAAGCACAAACATTGCAAACGTCACGTTCTTGAACGCAAGCAACCAATCACTCAACTACACTGTTAATGAAACAACCACTATTCAAGAAATTCCTTCATCAGGAGGAAGCGGAGGAGTAAGCGGAAGTACGGGAAGCGTGGGTCCAGGGGAACAGCACGCCGCGCAAACGGCAACCATGACTACGCAAACAGCAACATTTGCCCTCCAAAAAGCAGACACTGTAGTGTTCAACGTTCATAACGAACAACATACACTCAGTGTTATTTCCATAACGCCCCGCACAGTCACCATTCGGGTTGAAAGTACGCCCCAAGAATTCACGTTACATCAAGGTGAGAGCATCAATGTTGATGTTAACGATGACCACACCAACGACTTGCACATCAAACTTCACGCTATTGACACTACTGGAGCACACATAACGATGACAAAACTCGTACCACCCATCAAAATAACTCTTCAACCACAGACTGAACGCGCAATAACTCTACCTAACACAAAAAACAACCCGATTCTTGAAAGTCCTCAACTCATTCAAACAATTCACGAAAGCATCAACAATCAAAAATCTCAAGCGCCACAATATTCACGCACAACAAAAATAGCAGTATCTGTTCTGTTTATTACGCTTATAACCGTCTTTGCCATCCTCATACTTCGTAAGCCACCACTCGCTCCACCAAAACACCACAATTTCACATCAGCACCAAGCCCAAAACTACCAATTTTCAAAAATCGGAAATCCTCCTTCTGAATTCATTTGCTTCACCTTGTGGTTCTTTACACGTTTAGCCGAATAGTTGATATAACATTCCTAACCCAAACAGAATGATAAGCGCAGCATACATTATTCCTTTACTGCTCGTTAGCTTATGAGTCTTTGCGTGCATTAAAACGACAAGGATTCCTACGATTCCTCCTGCTATCGCGCCACTCGTGTCCAGCGTGCCCACAAATGAGCGAACCCCGGTTGTGATGATACCCAGTGGAACAATCAACGTCAAGCCCCAGGACGCAAGATGAGGAATCCCAAGGTCTTTCCAAAACGCTTCTTTGAGCGCAAACGCAAGCGCGATGAACGAAGTCGCCATGGCAAGAATCGCGAAAATGTGAAACAGAATCGCGCCCTTTGCGCCGAAGATGGTTGTGATTCCCAAGGTGGCCATTTCAGTCGTGCCTTTTCCCAAAACACCTATTATTCCTACTGTGAACAACACATATGCGATAAGTGGGATAAGCGAGCCTACCACTATCGCCCTGCGTACGAACTTCTTACAGTTTCGCATCTCTTCACACAACTCAAGCACAGCAGCAGTACCAATATACGAAAACAAAATAACTCCGTATGGAATCATCAGATTTCCCGGGACAAAACCTGTGAAGTTATCTGTAGAAAATTGCGGTGCGACAAACAACATCACAAAAATAAGGATAAGCGCAAGATATTTGAAACCCTCAAGCCACGTCTCAGAATTGCCCAGCGCGCTCACACCTCCGATGACAATAACTGCCATGATACAGTAGAACACCATTCCCCACACAAACGCAGAGCCGCCAAGCAACGCGGCAAGACTTGATCCCACACCAATGGTGTACGCGACCATCGCACCATAAATTCCCACAACCATTGAAACCAACATCAATATCATTCCTTTCTTACCAAGAAGATGGCGCGCGTGTCCTACTAGTTGGCTGCACTTCTTTGACTCCATCGCGATATCACCAATCATGATATGGATGAGCAGCATGGCAAGTCCAAGACTAATAAGAACAACCATTCCTGTCCAAAAACCTGACTTTTGAACAACATACGGAATACCCAGAATTCCTGCTCCGATGACACAACCAGTCAACGTGGCGATACCTTGAAAGTATTGTTTGGGATACATGCGGCCTCTTTTTCACTCTTAAGAATACCACTAACTTTTTAAAGCTCTCCTTTCTCTTGAAAGCTATCCTGGGGACGTAGTTTAACCTGGCTAGAATTGGCGGCTCCAACCCGCTAGATAGGGGTTCAAATCCCTTCGTCCCCACTTATTTTACTTCATTATATTTTCTAACACTATTAGAGTCCGATTGTCCCTTTAATATCACAAGAATAGTTTAGCCATTTCTTCTAGTGTGGTGAGGTTAACAATGTGGTATTCGTAGCATCATCACAACTCATTATTTCACAATCTGTACAATATCACCAACTTCGGTCTTTGATTTTGCGACAGTGTCGGCGGGGAGCTCAAGAAGAAATAGTGCTGGGTTGCGCGAGGTGTACGTGCTTCTTTTTTCCCACTGTGAATACACTTCAACCACTTCCCAGTTCTCGTCCAGAAAAATCAAATCCATCTCGCCAGGACAAAACCAGGAATGTAAGCGAATGGTTTTTTCGCGGCCAAAATAAAATACTAGAGGAACAACGACAGGACGAAACATCATTCCTTTGGTCTGCTCCCACCAGGTCCTGCACTCCTCGAACGTTTCTGCAAGGACTGTCCCTTTTGTGCTGTTGTTGATTTGCATATTATCGTTTCAACCACTTTTCAAACTCTTTGAGGCTCCACGAGTTCACAATATTCTTTGGAGCAGCCCATCCCCTTCTTGCCTGCGCGATCCCTAGTTCCATATATTCGAGCTGTTTTGGAGCGTGCGCGTCGGTGTCGATCATGAGCAGACAACCTTTCTCGACTGCCTGACGGACGTGTGAATCCTTCAAATCAAGCCGAGGAGGGTTTGAGTTAATCTCTAGCGCAATATTGTTCTTTTTTGCTTTTGTAAATACTGCATCAATATCTATCTCAAAAGGTTCGCGCACATTGAGCAAGCGGCCCGTCGGATGCCCAAGAATGTGAACGTACGGATTGTCAAGCGCGGTGAGCACACGCTTGGTCATTTCTTCCTTTGATTGTTTGAACCGCGAATGAACCGACGCGATGACGATGTCTAGTTTTTTCAAATCCTTATCAGTATAATCCAGTGAGCCATCTTTCATGATGCTCACTTCAGCTCCTGCAAAAATCTTTATCTTAGCACTCTCTTGTGCTTTTCGTATAGCTTTTATGTATTCAGTGAGTCTTTTCTCATCCATTCCATTTGCGATATGCTCACTTTTTGAATGGTCGGTGATTGCAATGTATTCGTAACCGAGCTTTTGCGCTGCACGCGCCATCTCCTCGATTGTCCCTTGACCGTCGCTCCACGTGGTATGCATGTGCAAATCGCCTTTGATACCACCATACCCGATGACTTGTGGAAGATTGTACGAGTTCGCGATTTCACCTTGGGCCTCGCGCATCTCAGGAGGCATCCACTTAACACCTAACTCATCATAAATTTCCTCTTCAGTTTTCCCTGCAACAAGTTTTTCTCCTTTGAACAATCCGTACTCAGAAAGCTTGTAGCCTTTGCTTATCGCAAGCTTGCGCAGCTCTATATTATGGTCTTTGCTCCCGGTGAAGTACTGCAAGCCTGCCCCAAACTCTTTCTCTTTAAGCACGCGAACATCCGCCTGCATTCCGTTTTCAAGCAACACGCTTGTTTTCGTCAAGCCCTTGGCAAGTACGGTTTGCACCTGAGGAAATTTGATGAATGCGTCCATAACTTTCTTTGAATCGTTACTGGTGACAAGGATATCAATATCCCCGATTGTTTCTTTTCTCCTTCGCAGACTCCCAGCAACCTCTACTTTTTTGACACTAGGCACTCCTTTCACCAGCTCACATAGCTCTCGTGCAATCGGAAGCGCCTCACCCAGCAATCTTCGCTCAGTTCCTCTTTTCACAAACTCTATTCCGTGCAAAATATCCTCCGCGCTCTTCTTCCCAAAACCATCAAGCGCCTCCACTTTTCCTGACTTTATCGCGCTTTCTAACTCTTCGACGGTTGCGATTTTTTGTTCCTTGTACAACCTCATCACTTTCTTGGGACCAAGGCCTGGAATCTGTATCATTTGTAAAAGTCCAGGAGGGATTGACGTACGAATCTTTTCAAACTCAGAAACCTTCCCTTTTTTCAAAAACTCTTCAATGTGCTTTGAGATTCCTTCCCCAACGCCATCAATTTCCTTGAGCCCCTTATTACCTTTTTCCGCATAAATCTTTTCAACAGGCTCTGCCGACTCGATTCCCCGAGCGGCGCGCCGGTACGCATTAGGCTTCCAATCAACGCCTTGCATTTCCAAAATATCTGCAAGCTCAAACAATAATTTTGCAATTTGCGAGTTTATCATTCACACCATCTTTACTTCTTGACGCTTCAGCCACTGGTGAGCTTTGCTCAACACTTCCCGCGAGTTCTTGAACGTCACCTTCACCATCGCTTCATCTATTGGAAGCCAGGCAAAACCTATATGTTCGTTAGAAAGCGTTACGTTTTCAGAAGAAACCTCTGCTACAAACAAGGTGACCTCTTTCTTGATGAGCTTGCCCTCTCTTTTGAAAAAGAACTCAAACCACTCTTTAAAGTCGGGCAGAATCCTCGCATCAAGCCCCGTTTCTTCTTTAATTTCTCGAAGCGCAGCTGCTTGTGCAGTCTCTCCTTTCTCAACGTGCCCTTTCGCAAAATCCCAGTGACCTGCTTGGTAGTGTAGCAACAAATATTTTCCATCCTTGACCACCACTGCTCCTGCGCTTTGTTCCATGAGGTGATCTTTATTTTGTCCATATTAATAACTTTTGTGGCAGAAACCACCTGGTAAAAACTCCTGCCTTTTTTCTCGTCGCTGTTACCAAGCAACATTTATATAGTATTCTTCTGCTTACTGCCGTGTAATGAAAAACAGGGGGATAGCGATAGTTTTCGTTCTTTTAGTACTTGCACTGTTCTACCCTACCTTACGAACACCTACTGGTCTTCAAAGTGCTCCAGTTTTTCAGCACGTGACTTTTCTTGCCTATGCTGGACAACCTTTTCAAACAACACTCGAGGTGTCTCTTAAGAATGCCACGCTCAACGATACAACGTACGCTCACCTCAACGGAACACTACTTTTGTTTAACCCACCTGAAAACAGCTCTGAATATCAACTTCTTGCAATAACGCCAGAACAAGCACTCGCCATTACGTTCGTTATTTCTCCCCCTGAGAATCAGTCAGCTATTCCACTTGAAAATACTGAATATGTTAATGAAACAATAATCAATGAAACTTTGCAAGATAACACCACAACACCAACTGAACAGAACACAACTGTTCCTGCTGAACCCGAACAAAATCTTTTCATTGTTAAAACTCCTGAACGCGAGATTGGGCTTGAAACTACTGCTGAGCGAAGCCTTTCTGTCGATTTCAGCTATTGTCCTATCACCATTAACGATTCAAGTAATCTCACTGCGAACGCCAGCGGTACCGCGAGTTGCGTCACTTTTGGAGCGAGCAATATTGAACTTGACTGCGCGGGTTACTCGATAACGTGGAATACTGGCGCGAGTAATAACAATTTCGGAATTCTGGCAAGCAGTCTTGATAATGTGACGGTTAAAAACTGCATTCTTATTGATGGAAGTAGCACTGGAACTTTTGGTGTGGGAATTAACATTACAAAAACAAGTAATGCAACAGTGAAGAACAACACCATCCAGACAAACGGAAGCGGCAGCAACATCGGCATTTACTTGCAACATTCTAACGTTAGCAACATAACGCAAAACACCATTCAAACCAACGGAACATCCAGTTCAAACTACGGAATTCAATTATTAACTTCATCAACAAGCACAGTGCTTGACAACACTGTGCGAACAGGCGGTACAAGTGACAACTACGGCATTTACCTCACATTATCGGCAAGCAATAATACTATTGCGAATAATACGATTAACACAACTGGTTCAACATTTTTTAATATTGGAATCCTAATTCAAAAAACGAGTCTTGGCAATAACGTGACTAACAACACGATACGGACCATTGGAACCAGTAACAACTATGGCATCTATCTCAATACTGATGTGCACAATAACACTTTGACAAACAACAACGTGATTGCAAGTGGAACTACCAACGCTAATTTTGGTATCTATCTAATCACCAGAGCGTTAAACAATTCTTTGATTAACAACACTATACAAACTAGTGGAACTATTAACAATCTTGGCATCTACCTCACTAGCACGGTGTATAACAACACGGTTGCAAACAACACGGTACGAACGAGCGGCACTAGTAACAGCTACGGCATCGACCTTGATTCAGGCGCATTAAACAACACGGTGATAAATAACAACATTCAAACCACAAGCACTTCTTCGGCCAATTATGGTGTATATCTTCATACAAACTCATTCAACAACACCATAATCAACAATAAGGTTCAAACTAATGGAACCTCCAACAACTACGGCATTTATCTCCAAAATATCCTTAGCGATAACTTAGTGATTAACAACACCATAACCACAACAGGCACATCAAGCCTAAATTACGGAATTTATCTCTTCAATACAGTAAGTTACAGCAACTTAACAGGAAATCGNATCACTACAAATGGAACTAATAACAATCATGGAATACGACTTGAAAAAGGCGCGCTTTTTAACAGCGCGGTTGTTGTTAACAACACGTTCAACGACAACTTCATCACCACACTCTCCAATCTAAGTTACGGAATATCGCTCCTTGGTAGTTCTGATAATCGTTTCAATGGTACCACGCTCAACTTTACAAGAGAATGGATACATAGTGGTGTTGGGATGCTCAATAATTTTTCAAACACTACATTCCAAACAGGAAATGGCAGCGTTAACAGCACAGCCCTTTGGACTCTTACGGGATTGCAGAATATTACTCAACTGTTACTTAACATTACGAGCAATAACGTGTTTGTCAACTCAACAAACTTAACCATGCTCAACACAACAGCTCAAAACATTCTCAACGGGCTCTTGTGGACCACTCCAGTGGTTCTCTTTTCAGCGATTGATGATGAAACGTATGCGAATTGTTCCTCTCCTCGCTGTACTGGACAAACATATACTGCTGGGCGGCTCGCGTTCAACGTTTCAAGCTTCACCACATACATAACTGCAGATCAAGATACCCGGTTCACACTCACTAAAACAGACAACCCGGACCCTCTTAACGTGAGCAGCACAACACTCCTTAACTACACCATACTACTTAACGTCACCAACGGAACACTCAGCAACATAAGCATCATTGAAATTTACTCGGCAAACACTACTTTTGTCAACTCATCACCAACCCCAAATAGCACTAATAATACTTGGAACATAACATCACTAAGCGCAGCCACTTTTGATATCAACATCACGCTCAACGTCAGTTCAACAATACAAACAAACACATATCTCAACAACACCGCAAACCTCACCTACAGCTTTGGTGCAAATAACATCACCGTAAACAAAACAATTAGCACCCAAGTTATTTCTCTAGTTCCCTCTTGCACACTACTAACGGAGAATACAACACTCTTAGAAAATCTCACCGTCTCAGCAGGATGCATGATAATCGGAACAAACAACACAGAACTTAATTGCAACGGCCACCAAATCACTTGGAATTCTGCCGGTGGAGATTACGCCTTTGCAATTCTGGTAAACAAAAGCAACAACATAACAATCAAGAACTGTGTTCTTGTTCAAGGAAACGTTTTAGGAACTCTTGGGGCAGGAATCAACATCAATACATCCAATAATGTAACGGTTATTAACAACACCATTCGGACAAATGGAACCTCCAACAACTACGGCATTTATTTGGAGTCCTCCAACGCGAGCAATATCACACAAAATACTGTTGAAACTGCAGGAACTAGCTCAAGTAACAATGGAATCTATTTATTCACCGACGCCTTTAACAACACCATCGCGAACAACACGGTACGAATAAATGCAGCCACAGGATACGGAATATTTTTTAGCACTCGCACTTTCAACAATACAGTAACAAACAACACAATTCAAACCACTGGAACCAGTGGTGGTGGAAACTTCGGCATCTATATCTCAACAATAGCGCTCAATAATACTATTACAAATAACGTGATAAGAACAGATGGAACTTCTTCTAATTCGGGCATTGTCCTGTCCAGCGACACGTATAATAACACAATAGCGAATAACACGATCACCACAAATGGAACTTCAGCAACTAACTACGGCATCTACCTTTTCACCAGAGCGATTAATAATACAATAGCAAACAATACTATTCAAACGAATGGAACAAGCAGCAATTACGGGATCTACCTGCAGATTGACATGTTTAACAACACACTTTCTAATAATACGATACAAACACTAGGACGAACAAGTGGTGACAATTATGGAATCTACTTTGACACGAATGCTTTTGACAACAAGGTAACGGGAAACAGCATCAACACCAACGGAACTGGTTCCAGTGTCAACATCGGAATAGTTTTGCAATCCACCATGAACAATAATATGCTTGCCAATAACACTATACAAACACAAGGAACGAGTAGTAACAACTATGGAATTTATCTTCTCACAGATGCTATTCACAACAATGTAACGGGAAACAGCATCAACACCAACGGAACCACAAGCAATTACGGCATCCACCTCAATACCAATGTGTACAACAACACATTTACTAACAACACAATAAGTACTAGTGGAACAGCTGGTGTGAACTATGGAATATACCTTTTTTCAACAGTGATTGACAACAACTTTACGGGAAATCGCATCACTCCAAACGGAACAAATAACGATCACGGGATTAGGCTTGAAACGAGTGCAGATAATAATACATTCCATAACAACTTTATCACCACACTATCTAACTTAAGTTACGGAATATCGCTCCTTGATAGTTCTGATAATCGTTTCAACGGAACAATCCTTAACGCAACAACGGAGTGGATTCACAGTGGAATAGAAATGTTGAACAACTTTTCTAACACTACATTCCAGACGGGAAATGGGAGTATTAACAGCACACCACTATGGACACTCACAGGACTGCAAAACATTACTCAAGTGCGGTTGAACATTACGAATAATGCTACGTTTGTTAACGCGACAAATTTAACCATGTTGAACACGAGCGCGCGTCTTATATTGAACAACATACAATTCACTAACCCTGAACCATACTTTGATGTGAATGATGTTAGTTCTTTTGAAAAGTGTTCTGGGTCAGTATGCAGCGAAGTGAGCTTCACAGGCGGAGCGTATGTCTTTGACGTTACTCACTTTACCACGTATGCGAGCTTGGAAGGAGCAACAGGTTCAGGAGGTGGATTAGCAAGTTCAAGCGCAAGCTCTGCAACAGGTCCCGGAGTTCAACACGCCGNGCAAATAGCAACTATGACTACGCAAACAGCAACGTTTGCCTTGCAAAAAGCAGACGCTGTTGTCTTTAACGTTCGTAACGAAAAGCACACGCTCAGCGTGCTCTCCCTCACACCCCGCACGGTAACCAGCAGAGTTGAAAGCACACCCCAAGAATTCACGTTAAAAAAAGGCGAAACCATCAACATCGACGTTAACGACGACCACACCAACGACTTGCACATCAAACTCAACGAGATCGACATCACCGTGGCACACTTCACCATCACAAAACTCGCACAACCCATTGCGATACTTCTTCAACCACAATTAGAACATGCAAAAACAACTCTGCCAAACACAAAAACCATTCTTGAATCTCCTGAACTGATTCAGACAATCCATGAAAGCATCAAACAACCTTCCAAAACACAACACTATTTGAACACAACAAAAATTGCAACCGCCGTCTTGCTCATCGCTCTTGCAAGCGTGTTCACCATTCTCATACTTCGCAAGCCACCACTACACCCACCAAAACACCACACTCTTTTCCAAGCACCAAAACCCGGACTTCCAACCTTGTACACCCTGCCACCAACACCACTAAAAAGAGCTAAAAAGTAAGCACTACACTACTATTGCCAAACTCCTTCTTTCCCACAACAATCTTTATATATTGCGTACTTCGACATTTTTCCATGCGATTCACAGCACTATTCTTTTTAGCACTTTTGTGTATAGCCTGCACCCCTCCCTCAAAGACACAAGAGCTTGCACAACAACTCGTTTCTGAACGTTCAGAACCATCAAGCGTTCATTCACTTATCGACACACACCCTGACAATACCATTAATGAAACCAAACTTGTAGTTTCTCCCCAACCTCTTCCCGGTCCTCCTGTTGAACAAATTCCCAACATTTCACTTCCCCTAATCATTCCTGCAGTTGAACCAACTTCGGTTGTCCAACCCGTGCCTGAAGAGAACGTCTCAGAAAACGAGTCCTTTTCCACTATTGCTGTTGATGTAACTCAAACGCCTAAGCGCGCACCACTGTATTATTTCCTTGACCTCTTCGCAAAAAAAGTCAATAGCTACCAGTTTACCTATAACGGAAACTACTACGCGCTCAAGGGAACCAAGTATCGCGTCGTGCTCTCACATCCTGGCACTGCGCGCGAAGTCACATTCTCCAACACTACTAGAAGACAATTCTACTTTGATACCGTTTATGTTGACCGCGTGGCAAAAACTGCAACAGGGTATTGTGAAGGACGCACTTCAAACGTCAACCACCAATGCGCCACGCTTGAACTTTACGACCTTGCCTACAGCCTCCCATTCAATGACTACCTTATTGTTTTACCAGAAGACTGGCTGTTGTCCTATCTTAACCGCGACCCGTCCTCATTTGAAGAAAATAAATATTACGTCAGCGACCACTCAACAATATTGTTTACCTTCAATGAAACCAACTCAATAACCGAGCTCAACTTCGACCAGTCAACAGGGCTCGTGATACGCGCAGACCAAAAAGTAGATACTGTTCTTGTCAACCGTTACGACTACAAAGACCTTGCCGCAAACAAAGTACGCGATGGCGATGTCATCCATCGAAGCAAAAGCGAAATCCCTTCCGAAGAAACGTTCGAGCGGTAAGCTTTAATCTTCCTATATGATTCTTCTCTTATGAACGACTCACTTGAACTTATTTCCAACGATGTTGAAAACTGTAAAAAATGCCCACTCTTCAAATACGCGTGCCATGGAGTGCCGGGAGAAGGACCAAGCAATGCAAAAATATTTTTTTTGGGACAGGCGCCAGGAGTCAACGAAGACAAGACGGGAAGGCCGTTTATCGGACGGGCAGGACAATACCTCACCAAGCGCATGGAAGAAATAGGATTGCGGCGCGAGGATTGTTTTATTACAAGCACGGTCAAACACTTCCCTCCGGCAAACAGGACTCCAACACATGAAGAAATAGCCGCGTGCCAGCCATATCTTATCAGGCAGCTCAAACTCATCAACCCAAAACTAGTAGTGCTTCTTGGAAAAAGTGCGCAGACCATCAAAGGAAACCCGGCACTTGATGGACGGATTGTGTTCGAAGTAATACATCCGTCCGCAGCGATGCGCTTCACCAAAATGGCAGAACGCATGAAACGAGAATTCCAGGAATTAAAGAAGATTGTTGAACGGTTTTGATGGTTTCCACTTTTTGATTAACAACTCTTAAATAATTGCTTTCTTTCCATCCATCAAAAGAGGTTATATGACAAATATCGTATTTTTCGAACTTGACGAATTTGGACTTGGAGATAAAAAGAAATACATCCGCTCAAAACTTAAAGGGCATAAAGTCTCTTTTGTTCCTCAACGGCTTGAACACGACACTGCAAAACTTGCCAAGAAGGCCGATGTTGTTGCATTTTTCATTTACTCCCAAGTCGATGCGGGGCTTCTCAAACAGCTACCGAGACTTAAGCTTGCATTGACCATGTCAACCGGTTTTGACCATATCGACGTTGCGGCATGCAAAAAAAGGAAAGTCGTGGTGTGCAATGTCCCTACCTATGGTGAAAACACGGTCGCCGAACACGCTATGGCGCTTCTGCTTGCTATCTCGCGTAACATAATTCCAAGCGTCGAGCGCACGCGCAAAGGAAAATTTTCATTCGCGGGATTGCGCGGCTTTGACCTAGCAGGAAAAACCATCGGAATCCTTGGCACCGGACGTATCGGCAAGCATATGGCCCACTACGCCACTGCGTTTGGGATGAACGTGCTTGCCTACGACCTTTTCCCGAACAAAGAAATAGCCAAAGAATGCGGGTTTACTTATGTCTCACTTAATGAACTACTCAACAACTCAGATGTCATCTCACTCCACCTGCCAGAGACTCCGCAGACGCATCACATCATCAACTCCAAAAACCTCAAAAAAATCAAGAAAGGCTGTATTTTGATTAATACCGCGAGAGGCGGCCTTGTTGAAACAAACGCGCTTCTTCTTGGACTCAAAAATGGAACGTTCAAAGGATGCGGACTTGACGTCCTGGAAGAAGAAGCGGCCATCCAGGAAGACATGGCATTGTTCCACAAAGACTTTGCCAAACGTTATGATGCCTACTTGCTTTTAGAAGAACACGCCCTTCAAGGAATGGAGAACGTCCTTATCACCCCGCACAACGCTTTCAACAGCACCGAAGCTCTCCAACGCATTTTGGACACTACTCTTGAAAACATCTTAGCGTTCTTGAAGAAAAAACCACAGAACATGATTAAATAATTCTTGAATTCCGAGAAAAATAAAAGAAAATAAAAAATTGTTCTTAAGCGTAAGCTTATGAAACTAGTTAGTTGCGCTTTGGCTTGTGCTTCGCGTAACAGTCGCGGCAGTAAACTGGCTTTCCTTCCATTGGCTTGAAGGGGACCTTAGTTTGCTGACCACATTCAGTGCACGTTGCATCGTGCATTTCACGTGGAGCGCCGAAGTTGCTTCCGAAATTTCCCATTTGTTGTTCACCCGTTGGTCTTAGTTACACTGAGAACGAGTCTCCGTATACTATATACTAGTCTTTTACGGGGGTTTATAAATGTTGTGGTGTGTTTTTGGTAAATTTGTCGATTTTCTTTAAACAAGCGAGTATATTAATAATTAAGTAAGAAATTAAAACAATTATAAAACGCCGCGAATCTCATCGATCTTGCCCGCAACATCAGTCCCCTTTTTGGTAAGTGTGAGCAATTTCAAACGCCCTTGTTTGTCAAAATTGATGAGGCCTTCCTCTTCCATTTCCTGCAAAATCTTTACTACATGGGAATATGTGCAGTCAATATTTTTCGCAAGAGAACTTGCATACACTTCGTTCTTCGCGTTGCGTAATTCGACCAACATCATTGCCGGCTTCTCTCTAAAGAAAGTCCTAAAAATATCCTTGTTCTTATTCACAACAGTCCCCCCAATCACTCTTGAAACATTGTATTTGAGTATATATTTAAACCTTTCGTAGCGGATACCTCGTCAATTCAGTTATTTTATAAGCAATTCCATGAATTGGACGAAAAATCACTTTATTTACTTTGGCATTGCCATAAAAATAATCCCTTAATTTACCATTAACAGCTATTTTCCGCATTAATTCACTTGACCCTTGCGACAGACATATAAATGTTTTGTCTTCATTAAAAACCATGAAGCTTTTGTTCTCGCATGACACCATTCGGCCAGGCCAGGAAGAATTAATTAAAACAATAACGGAGGCGCTCAATAATAAAAAAAGCGTGCTTGCACATGCACCGACCGGCCTAGGAAAAACAGCGGCCGCACTCGCTCCGGCACTTGAATGCGCGATTAAAAACGATTTGACCATCTTTTTCCTCACATCGCGGCACACTCAACACAAAATCGTTCTTGAAACAGTCCAGTTGCTCAAAGAACGGAACAATCTTACGTTCCCTGTTGTGAGCCTTATCGGAAAAAAACATATGTGCGCGCAAGACAATATTGCTACCATGGGTGCTTCTGATTTCACCCACTTCTGCAAAACACTAGTTGAAGGAAACGCCTGCGAATATTACACCAACGTCCGTGGAAAAAACAACATCCTCGCTCAACAATTATTGCAACAACTTAAACTTGGGCCCCCGCTATCACCTGAACAAGTAATGGCGCGCGCAGCAGAACACAAATTATGTCCGTATGAATTATCGCTCTTGCTAGCAGAGGAAGCAAAAGTGATTATCGCAGATTATTATTACATCTTTCACCCGAAAATTCGCGAAGCTCTTTTTGGTAAAATCAAGAAAAAACTTGAAAAATGCATTATTATTGTTGATGAGGGGCATAATTTGTCTAGCAGGATGCGCGACCTTCTCACATTCCGACTTTCAAACAAGGTGATGAAGCTCGCGATTCAGGAAGCCAAAAAATATTTGCAAGATGATGTCCTTTCTTCCCTTGTCGAAATCCAAGATATTCTCAACAATTTGAGCGCGAATGTCAAAGAAGACAAACTCGTCAAGCAAGAACAATTCACTTCCGCAGTCACGAAAATCAAAGACTATGAAGAACTTGTCGAAGAATTTGAAGTAGTCGCGGAAATGGTGCGCGAAGACCAACGCAACTCGCACATTGGATCAGTTGCGCATTTTCTATCGGAGTGGAAACGTCCTGACAAAGGATTCGCACGCGTGATTAGCCGCGATGATTTGGTCGTCTCCTTAAGCAACCGCTGCCTTGACCCCGCACTTCTCACCAAAGACGTGTTCGACACCTGCTACTCGGCAATCGTCATGTCCGCCACTCTTGAGCCACTTTCCATGTACGCAGACATCCTTGGACTTCCTGGAGCAATTCAAAAGAAATTCAAGAGCCCGTTTCCGCAAGCTAATCGGCTCGCGCTTGTCGTTCCACGCACAACAACAAAATATTCCTTACGCAATGAACGGCAGTACCAGGAGATCGCAACCGTGTGTGCAGACATCGCAGGAACCGTGCCCGGTTGCGTCATGATATTTTTTCCCAGCTACAACGTCCGTGATTCGGTCGCGCACTTCTTCGCAGACAAGTATACCAAAAATATCTTTTATGAACGGCCCGGCATGGAGAAGAACGAAAAACAAAAACTCCTTGACACGTTTTCCTCCCACGCCAAAACAGGAGCGGTTTTGCTTGGAGTTGCGGCAGGTTCATTTGGAGAAGGAGTGGACTTGCCAGGCATTCTCAAAGGAGTGATTGTCGTAGGATTGCCCCTTGACAAACCAGATCTTGAAACCACTGAACTTATTTCCTACTACGATACTGCGTTTGGCAAAGGTTGGGAATATGGTTATATATTGCCTGCGATGAGCAGGTGCATCCAGAACGCAGGCAGGTGCATAAGAACCGAGAAAGACCGTGGAATCATTGCTTTTGTCGATGAGCGCTATGCCTGGCCACGCTACTCTTCTGCCTTCCCGACAGAATGGGGAACGCGCATAACCATTGATTACAAAGGGGAAATAGCAAGGTTTTTTGGAAAGCTGTTCTAGTTTTTAAGGGACTTCACAATCTTTATATATCGCGCTTTTTTGTAGGGTGGACATGCCTAAAAAAACTGGAAAGAAAATGGCAAAAAAGCCAATTCTGAAACTACCCAAACTGACGAAAAATGCCAAAGCGGAAATCGTTCAAGATGAAGACCAGATGGTTGGTGAAGTTGACGAATTCCTTGATGAAGACAAGCCTCACGAACGATTACCAGTCAAGATTCGCATCGGAGAAAGCATCCAGGAAGCGAAAGAAGAAGGGATAGAATTCGTTGAGGATCAGGATGAGATTGCCCCCTGGGAAGAAGGATTCGCCTCCGGAGCAGACCATGAAGGAGAAGGGGGAAAATGCGCGCGTTGCGGCAAAGTGCTTAACGACAAACCTGAGGACGTCTACGAGCGCGAAATCCACGAAGAAATCTACTTATTCTGCTGCGAAAAATGTGCACGGGCAGGACCACGCGACCAGCACTCGCGTCAGGAATAAATACTTTTTGATTTTTTCTTTATCTGCTTAAAAACTTAGCTTTCTGTCGAGATGTCTTCAATCTGGGTTTGCACGGCAGGGATAGCCGATTGTTCTTTGACCTTCTTTACGCCTTTGGTAAGGTTGAGCAGTTCAACTGAAAGATGAACTCGCTTGTCTGCCAATTGACCATAGCGCTGGATGGTGAACGTCGAATTAGTCATTGCAACAACCTGGAACTGCTGCGAAATTGGGATTCCATCAATCTTGATGCTTTTGTTGATTAATTCGTTGAGCGCAGGGTCATGTTCCACGATGACAAGAGAGCCATTGATTCCAAGCACGCGCGCAGTACCAAAATCGCTTTCGAACGTCCTGTTAACTTCAGGAAGATGAATGAACGTTCCAATATCTTCCTTTTTAAATACGCTTAGTAACCGGCTTGGCCAAGAAACTCCTTCCAATTGATAGACCTGTCCTTCAGTCACGATCGCCCGGGCAACCACGCTGCTTTCGGTGATGTTCTTCACTTGGTATCTAAACGCGAACTGTGAATTAGCAATAACGTCTCCAACTACTGGAGGTTTTCCAAATAATTCTTGGTATGATGCGAGCTTGAATGAGCGCTTGAGTGGGAGCTGGACCGAACGTTTCATCGCCTGGGTCTTGTTCAGCGTGAATACCACTGGTTTTTCTGTTGGTTCAATTACGACTTCTTTTCTTTCGCCGACTTTCATTCCAATGACTTGCTTGTCAAATCCCGCTATCTTTCCGCTTTGACTTATTACAAACGTAAATGGACCTTTGACATAATTCGGCAGGTGATTCTTTTCTGCGAGCGACTCGTTGTTCGTATCAACTACTGACCCATTGTCAAGAGTCATCACAAAATTTACAGAAACAAGATCGCCTGGTTGGGCGGTTGTTGAGGTATCTACTTGAGAAACATTTGTTCCATTTGTCACTGGTGGCTGCGAGCCTGCACAGGCAGCAAGCACCACAAGCAACGTAAGCAGTACAACAACTTTTTTCATTTAACCAATCGCCCTTCGCACGTCAGTCGCTTCAACAGACTCAACACCAGACACATTCTTGATGTTCTCCTCCAGTCTGTCGGTCGCGCCAAGACTTTCGTCCATGACGAAAATCATCTTAAGCGCTTTCAATCCAAACCCGATGGGCTCGATTCCTTTGCGAACCTCTCCATCCTTGTGCTTGGCATCCACAAACGCGCGGACACATTTTTCCGCATGCGTGAACACTTCATCCAGATCTGTCTCTGGTGAAGTCGGCATCACTTTAAGCGTGACAACAACACTTGCCATTAATTTGGGCCCTCAAACTTGCACGCAGGGCAGACGAACTTCGCCGCAATCTTCCTGCAATGCGTACAGCGGATAATCTCTTCCTTGAGACATTTAGGGCATGAGAAACGCACGACCCCTGCCTGTCCGCTAATCGGCTGCTTACACGTATTACATTTAGTCATAACGTTGAAACACGATGAAGGGTTTAAAAATCTTATGATTGGAAGACCTGTTTTTCTCATGATTAAGTACTCCACAGAGATAACAAAAGTATATAAATGCAGTTTCAGGAGGGAATTAGTTATGGCGAAAGCGTTGTTTTGGGGCAAAGCTCCAACTTCTGACATTGATGCACGTGAGCAACAGCTTGCCGCGCTTGAAAAACACATCTCCAGCATGAAAAATGACTTGGCAGAAGTAAAGCGCGAAGCGACGCGCAGCCTTTTAGAAGTCGAAGCTCGCAGGACACAAGCACAAAAAGAAGAAGCAGCCCTTAACACCTTGCGAAAGGAAGTTCGCGAACGCGTCGAACTCGCCGAGCGAAAAGAAACCCACCTTCGCAAATTGGAAGCACAATTCGCCGCATCCGAAAAACGGGCTCATGACGAAGAATCCCGCGTAGAACACTTGCGACAAGAACAAGCCAAGCTCTCCAATGAACTCTCAACTCTTGAAAAAACCCTCACTGAACGAAAAGCAGCAGTCCAACAGGCCCAAAAAATCCTTTCTCAATCAAACCGTGAAATAGATGTGCTGAGCGCACGCCGCGAGGAAATAAAACAGCTTGATGCATCAGTCGAACAGCTTTCTTATCGCGAAAAACAACTCAACCAAGAAGTCGGTCGCAAAGAAAAAAGAGTCCAGGATGGAGCGCAGATTCTTGCAAGCCAACAGCATGAACTGGAAACTGCAAAAGTCCAAGTTAAACAACTCACTTCCCAACTTGGACAGGCACAGTCATTCCTTGCTTCCTTGAACAAAGATATTGCAGCGAACAAGCGCGAACTCTCTCAACTGTTGGCTCAGAAAACTACAATGAANAATNAGAAAACAGAACAGGAACAACGCTCAAAAGTGTTGGCCGAACAAGGAAAAAGTATCACGCAAAAAATGCGAGAGATCGAACGATTCCGAAATCAAGCAGCAGAGATAGAGCGCAAAGAAAAATCCACTGCGGCTATGCTCGAAGAGAAAAAACAAATACTCATCCAACTGAGAGTGGCAATTGACAAAAATACCCAAACTCTTGAGAACCTCCAAAACCAAGAAGCAAAAGTCAAGGCAGCGACACACAGCTTCCTCATTACGCAACAAGAGCGCAGCAGAAAAATGACCGAACAGGAACAGGCGCTTGCACAACAGGAAAATACCATCTCCGATCAGCGGAAAATGCTTGAAGAACGTATAAAGCAAGTAAGTATTGCAGAACAAGCCTTTGAACGCAAAGTCAACTCTATGAGTTCAATGCGTTCAGAAGTCGAAAGCCTTGACCGGCGAAAACAGGAAGCTTTAACGGTTCTCTCTGAAAAGAAAAATGTTCTTGACGAACTCCGAAGAAGCACCAGCGAACAACAAAAAACACTAATCCAATTGAAATCAGAAGAAAAAGAAGCGCACGAGGCAGCAGCCAAACTCCTGGCAGGCCAGCGCGAGTTCAACAAACGACTCAAAGTTCTCGAACAGAAAGAAGAACAAATAATGGCAAAAGAAAAACACCTTACGGGAAGGGAAAATGCGCTCGCAAATAGAGAGGTAGCACTAACTGAAGCGACACATCTTCTCACCCAAGACAAAGAAGGAGTATCCTTGGATATCAAAGCCCGCGAAGAAGCCTTCCTCTCACTCCAAAAAGACTGGAATGAACACGTTGAGGAATTCAAACGCGAGAAAGACGACCTCAAAACTGAAAAAAGCGACGTTCGCAAGCTCATAGAATCCGACATTCTTGAACTCAAATCCAAGGAAGACGAACTTGTCGCAACCGTGGTTTCTCTTGAGACAGACAAGAAAAAACTCGAAGACGAAGAACACGCTCTTATCTCACGAATCGGTGAATTCGAAAAAGCAAAAGCCACGTTTGACAAAGAACGAGCATCTCTTGAAGCAATGCGCAAGAACATCGCAGATAATGAACGAATGGTCCAGAAAAGCCTTAAATTCATCGAAACGGAAAAGAAAAAACTCGAGCACGAACGCGACCAGGCATTCCGCGCACGCGTGCTTCGCAAAGCACTTCCCGCAATGGAGCGCAAGTACGAACTTCTCCAGAACGAAATCAACAAGCTCCAACTCAANGCGGTGGAAAAAGTAATGACTCTTTCAAAACGTAAACAGATGGTCGCACAAGAGCACGATTTGGATGAAAAGGAACATTTAGTTCACCTTGAGACCAAACGACTCATGGCCCGCCAGCGCGAAGTCGAAGAGCTTGAAGAGCGCAAAGATGTTTCCTTCTACCGTTACTTGCGTGATGAAACTACGCGCGAAAAACAAGGCACGATGAGAGAGTCACATGCAGATATTCGCTCCATGATTAATGAAGCCCGCGAGAACGTCGAGCATGGAAACATCGATGACGCCGTCCGGATTATCTCAGAAGCAGAATACCTAGTTGACAAGGTCAACGACCCTGAGAAAAAGCGCCTTTTGCACTATGATGTCCGTGACGTTAAAGCAAGCATTAAACTTGCGACACTTTCATGATTCTTTTACCCTTCACTTCCAAACAATCTCCCAGAAACGCCTTGGCAACTTGAATGTTTGTGAGTGCGTGGGAAGACATTTTACTCACTTCCATTTCTGTACCGCACAATGCGAGAAGAGGAATAAGATTGTCAGCCAAATGGCTATCCACAGGAGCAATCATTTCTTTCCGCAAACTTTGCGCGGCCTCTTTTCCCACTACTTCCGACTTTTTACCCGCTTCACCAAGCGCATCGGCACCGACCCTCACCGGGTTTTGGGAATCGATATCTCCATCCTTGAGAGAATATATTGCCCAGAGTGTAATGCCTGACCCAGTCGATTCAGTGTTTGCATATTCAAACGAACAATCAATGGGAACATTGCAGTTGATAAGCTCTTGTTTCGCGGCAGCAGCGGTACGCTCTGCGACTCGCGCTTCCATCAGGTCCTTGCTCGCATGCGAAACCCCTTTTATCCGCATCAACGTTCCTTGTTTGGTGAGTAATAAGCTTTTCTCTTTGAGCTTTTCAAGCAGACCTTCAAAGCTCCCTGTTTTTTTAAGCGAAAATTGTGGCTTGACCACGACTTGGACTTTCCCACCTCCCGCAGGATAGTACCCTCGCTTCAAGACTTTCACCTCAAGACCACACACCCTGGATAGCTGAGGAACAACTACGTTTGCGAAATAATCAATTGGCATACTCCACGCGGTATCGGTCCCTCCTGTGATGGTGAGCGTGTGGGACTTGTGGCCAAACATGCATGGCAATAGCAGTGCCTGAAGAAGCAACGTGACGCTTCCCGCTGTTCCAATATCTACTTCAACATTTTTTACGGCAAGCTTTCGCGGGACAAACAATAAATCAGCGCTGTTTTCTTCTGCACCTTCTGCGTACCCATTACAGACCTCGCTCACTGCACGGATGCAAGCAAGATGTTGCGGTTTGAGTCCAGGGTCATTCCTTCTTGCACGAATATTCTTTATTCGGAACGCTTTGCCAGTTAATGCGCTTAAGCTAAGCGCGGTGCGAAGCATCTGGCCTCCTCCCTCTGCACCATCAATACTAATCACGTTTTGGAAAAAGCTGAACTTGTATAAAAAACAATAACAAGAAAAAAATAAAAAGAGACCCTTAACTTACGTCCAGAGATTCCAAATCAGCCAGTTCACTGTCCAAGCTGTCGAGCTCGTGCAAATCAACGCTGTCAAGCTGGTCGACCTGCGCTGTCGCTGAGTCAATCTCGCTCAATTCATTAGAACTGACTTCTGGAACGGCTGGTGCCTGAGGGCTATTTGCGCATGCCGCAAGTATAAGCAACAGCGCAAAGCTTGCAACGAAGACTATCTTTTTCATCTTACGCACCTGCTTGGGCTGACGCATTCGCGCTTGCTTCAACAGTTGCGCTTCCGCCCTGTTTTGCCTTGATCTCAGTCACGATTTTCTTAAGTTCAGCGTGCGCTTTTTTCACCAGTTTGTGGCTTTCGCGCATCTTCGCGGCAGCTTCCTTCAAAGCCTGGCCTTTTTCCCTGCCGTGAAGGCTTGCGGCTGTTTCAACCTGAGCGTCCGCTTGGACTTTCATTTCAGCAGCAGCACTCAATTTTGCTTTGAATACGGATACATCGATTGTCGAAGTGTTGACTCCCTTTGCTTCAAGCATAGCAACGATGTTTTCTAGTTTCATCTCAAGGTTCTTTGATTTCTGCAAGACACCACCAAGACGCTCGCTCATGATTCTGGCGGTTTGTTCTCTAATGGTGGCTGCAGTAGCTTCAACTTCCGCACGAAGCATCGCTGAAACATTCCTAACTTCCTCTGCGCTACTATTCTCATTTATGCTTTCCGCTTTTAACTTTGCTTGTGCAAGTGCAGCCGCTTTTGCCTCAAGCTTAGCAGTCACTTCTGCTTTGTCGCTTGCCTGGCTGTTCCCGACAAGCTGTTTGATGGATTCAACCATCGCATCAGTTTTTTCGCTTGCCAAAATAAGAGTTTCCCTTATTGCACGTTTTATTTCCGCACGAGCGTCCTGACAATCTTTTGTCTTCTTGCTGCGGCATTCCTGCATTTTTGTCTTCAGTTCAGCGGTGAGCTCTTTTCGCTCCCCTTTGATTTCTGAACGAGCTTCACGAACAACCTGCTGGATTTGCCTGCCAAGAGTCAAGTTACGCTGCTCTTGCAGTTCCTTCTGTTTTTCAAGACGTGCCTGGCGCTCGCCATCACCTATGTTTATCCTTACTTTGCTTTCTACATGCGAATCCGTTGATGCATCGGCGTCATTTCCACGCGCTCCGATACTTACTTTTGCATCTCCATCTGCATCTCCTGCAAGGGCAATACCACTTCGCTCTGCTAGTGCAAATGGCACAATGGCGACAAGCAATGCCAACACGAGTACATACTTTTTCATTTTTTCCCTCCTGGAGCATCTGCTCCTTGTTGAGGCATATAGTGAATTTCTTTAAAAGAATACTTTTTTAACTGGTTTTTTAAAGGTTTTCCCTGGCGTTTAAAACTTTACAGAGCTTGATTCGTGCTCTGCTTGCTTTAAACTTCCTTAACCAGCCCTTAATTTTTTCAATGAGCGGTTTGTATGCACAAACTTTTAATAGTACTCTTCTCTTGAAAGGATATGAAGTGGCTTGTTTTATTCGTTGTCCTTGCGACCACTGTAAGTGCAATCACAATCCATGGCACAATCTATGATTTCGATTTGACAAAACAGTCCGCGATTGTGGAAATCAACACGTCTCCTGCGCAACGACTCGTAGCCACAAACGCCACCTATGTATTCACCGTTCCTGCTGGGACGTATACGTTACGTGCGACAAGCAAAGATTTCGCCATTAGCGAGCAAATCCAGGCTGTTTCTGGAGGAAATTATGTCTTGGACCTGATACTCCTTCCTTCCCTCGACGAAGAGGACGCGCTTCTCGCTCAAAATGTTGAAGTGCCCAACGTGGAACAGTTCATCGAACTGNCACCATCATATTCATGGATAATAGGGATAATATTACTTGCACTTGCTTCACTTATTCCGTTTGCATTACGGCACTTTCGCAAACCTCAAATCACTCTTCAAAACGACTTACAAGAAATCTTTGACTTCATCATAGCTCAAGGCGGACGAGCACAGCAAAAAGACATTTACCATCACTTCAATTATTCGGAGGCCAAGATTTCACTCATCCTTGATAAGCTTGAAGGACGCGGATTGGTGAAACGCATCAAGAAAGGACGCGGAAATCTTATCGTACGCGCGTGATTGTCGGAATCGACCCGGGAACAACCGTGGGCTGGGCAATGGTCAATTTCTCCGGAGAACTCATCGCCATCGGGTCTGAAAAAGAGTTCAACCGCGACAAACTCATCGCTGAACTCGTCACCCACGGACGGACGCTCGTGATAGGAAGCGACAAGGCAAAACTTCCCTCATTCGTGCAGGAAACAGCGGCGAAACTCGGAGCGCGCGTCTTCTTTCCTCACCAAGACTTACGTGTCGAAGAGAAACGGGACATGACGCGTGGGTACGTGTTTGATGGCATGCATCAGATGGATGCGCTCGCAGGGGCATTGCTTGCCTATCGTAAACTCCAGCCGCTCCTCATCAAAATCCGCGCATTCTTGCAACGGGAAGGAAAACTTCCCCTTTTTGTGCGCGTCGCAGAACTGGTGATTAAGGAACGCATTAGTATTAGGGCAGCTCTTGTTTTGCTTGAACCTCCAACAGTTGCGGAAGAACACACAGACGAGCTTCCCCTTGAACGAGATGAAGATATCGCGCGGCTTTATTCCTCCATGGTGCGTCTTCGCAAGGATAACACGGCAATTCGCAAGCAGAACCAGCTTTTGGAACAACGCCTCCGCCAACTGGACGATTCACTGGCTAGCTTGCGCCAGAAAACAGCCACGCTCGTCAAGCCAAAAACCCGTTCAGAAGAAGCTCGGCTTAAACAACAGCAAGTCATCTCGTTTTCGCAGCGGCTTGAGAATACTAAGAAGCGTGAACAGGAGCTTGCACAACTTGTGTTGAAACTCGAGCAGCATCTCCTAAACGAGGATTCAGTCGCGCTGATACGCTTACGCTCACTTTCTTGGGAAGAAGTCAACAAGGCAAAAGAGTTTCTTGGCGAAGACGCGATTTTTTTCGTGGATGACATCCACGCAATGAGCACCCAAGCGCTTACCTGGTTCAAAACCCGTAATGTAGGGTTCGCGGTAAGTGCAATGCAAGTTGGAGAGAACGCACGACGGGCACTTCCCTTTTCCTGCATTACAACCCGCGAATACGAACTCTTTCCCCGCGTCGCTATTGTGAAACGATCACTGCTTGAGAAGTTCAAATCAGAACGTTCTGTGCTCTCCAAAGTGGTTGATGAGTACAAGAAACGGCAAAAATAGCAGTTATTGTAGGCGAATAAGCCGATCGGCATCTATGAGTGAACGTTTTCCACTGTGGACATTCTTGACCTGCACTTTCTGAGCGATATTCATAATCTCAAATTCTTCCCCATCAATCACTACTTTCTGTCCACGCTTCCAGTGCAATTGTTGGAATAGCACCGTCACGCGATACAGCAGCTTGCTGGTCATTTTATTCACTGTATGAAGTCTCCTACTTACTTTCAAAATACCGTTGAATTGCTGGCTAAGCTTTCGACCCAAACTCTGCAGGTAATGCTGGTCGCTCAAGTACAAATCAACCCCGCCAACAACCTTTTTTTCTTTTGCAACCTTTGCCTTGTTATCATCAGTGATTCGTTTATGAACCCAGGCAAGAAGCTGCGGACTACCATTACGAATCTGCAAAATACCTTCAAAATAGCTTGATGGCCGCTCGTTCATGCACATTCTATAAAATCAAAACCTTTTTAAGTGTTTGCACGATTTTTATACAAATGACTCAAGGTTTTTTTTCACGTATCTGGCATTTTATCTGGGATGAAGACAGCGCTTGGAGCTGGATTGTCAACGTCATCCTGGCTTTCTTGGTCATTAAATTCATCCTCTACCCTGCACTTGGATTTCTGCTTGGAACTTCAGTGCCTATTGTCGCAGTTGTTTCAGGAAGCATGGAACACACGGGGAACCTTGGCGCATACTGGGCGAACCCCATCTGTTGCGACCAAACTTGTGCGCACAAAGAAATCCCCAGGGATTATTACAACAGAATTAATATCACAGAGCAGGACTTCCGCCACTTTGACTTTGCCAATGGCTTTAACAAAGGGGATATTATGATATTGGCTAACATAAAGAATGTCGAGAAAGGAGAAGTAATAGTGTATCTCACCAACCGCCCTGACCCCATCATCCACCGCGTTATTAACATCACCTCAGAGAAGGACAATACTGTTTTCAAAACAAAAGGGGATAATAATTGTGAATCAGGAGATTTTGAACAGCAGATTCCTTCAAGAAATGTACTTGGAAAAGCGGTTTGGAGAATTCCTTTTCTTGGCTGGGTAAAAATCCTTGCCGTGGAACTGCTCGGTCTTATTTGGAGGCAATAAACATGTTTTGTCCAAATTGTAAAAGCATCATGATGCCCAAGATGGAAAATGGAAAAAGACAGTTGGTTTGCTCTTGCGGTCACAAGCAGGGCGGAGAAGTAAAACTCACTGAAACATCCAAACTGAAGTCGCAAAAGATTGAAGTGATTGAAAAAGAGACCATGATAAATACTGTGGTTGATGCTGAATGCTCAAATTGCGGTCTTGGAAAGGCAGAATACTGGGAAGTTCAGACGCGTTCTGCTGATGAACCGCCCACACGATTTCACAAATGCTTAACTTGTGGACACACTTGGAGAGAGTATAAGTAACTTTGGCACTTGAGTAGGGCAGTCTTACACGTGTATATGAAGGTCGTGTTTGTCGTGTGGGATGAGAGTGACTTCTTTGCCTTTGCGAAGATTGAGGAAGGTTGCGATTTCTTTTGGGACGCGGATGGCAATGCTGTTCCCTATTTGAGCAACGGTGGCCTTCTTGGCAAGTCCAAAGAGACCTTGTTTTTTTGATTCCGTCTGGATTTTTTCAGCAGTTTGTGAGTTGTAATAGGTTTCGCCACATTTCGTGCAAACTTCTGCAGGGAATCTTCCCAGAACTATGCCGAACTCTTTAT
>C687J35174_10001560_pt1 | contig 33190 bp, 31 predicted proteins | sample RifCSPhighO2_01_FD_35174 | JGI IMG/M metagenome (IMG submission 35174) | reverse complement strand
TCCGGGTTAACGAAGGAACTATCAGATCAGATTGTATATTACTGGATGAAGGATGTAGTAAAACCTTCAGGAGTTGTAGAAGATACTAAAAAATACCTTTTAGATACAAAAAATGACTAAAATATTAATTGTAGAGGATGATCTTTTTTTATCAAAAATGTATAAGAAGAAATTTGAGATTGGGGGTTTTGAAGTGGAGGTTGCAGGTGATGGAGTTTCCGGCCTCGAAAAAATGAAATCATTTTCCCCGGATTTGGTTTTGATGGATATTATGATGCCAAGGTTAAATGGCATTGAAGCCATGGAAAAGGCAAAGGCAGATCCTTCAATTTCAAAAATTCCGGTATTAATTTTAACCAATCTTTCAACTGCAGCAGACGCCTCAACAGCTGTTAAAAAAGGAGCAGCGGGATTTTTAGTTAAGTCAGATATAACTCCCGCACAAGTAGTTGCAAAATCCAAATCTATACTCAAAATTAACTAAAGTCTCACATTATGCTACACTTATGTTATGCCCGCAGGTATAACTGATAAGGATCTTTTCAAACTAATTTTAGATAACCAGATAATTGGCGAGAAAGAGTTAAAAACTGCTTGGGATTTAGCTATAGAAAAAAGGATACCACTCTACGACACCCTCCTCGAGAACGATTTAATTTCAGATGAAAATCTGGGCAAGCTAATTGCGGATTATCTACAACTGCCTTACGTAAATCTCGAAAAAGAAACTATTCCTATTGATTTATTACGTATAATTCCCGAAGAGATTGCAGAGAAGCAACAAGCTATATTATTCGGAAAAAGCCAAACAGGATTAAAACTTGCAATTTTTAATCCAAAAAATTCTGAATTCATCAGCATGGTTTCCAAAAAAGCGGGGCAAAAAATAGATATTTTTTTTGCAACACCGCGAAGTATAAAAAAAAGCCTGAATCTTTATAAAAAAGAACTGCAAAAGACATTTGATGAGCTTCTAAAAAGCCAGGTTGATGAAGCCGGGAAGGCGGCAGTTAAGGAAGCTCCGATTGCAAATATTGTTGAAACTCTGATTGAGTATGCCTACAGAAGCAATTCATCAGATGTTCATATTGAACCGGAAGAAGAATATTCCCTTGTCAGATTCAGGATTGACGGAATACTACATGATGAGTTAAAGATCCCGAGAAAGTTGCATGATCAGGTAATAACAAGAATAAAAGTTCTGTCAAACTTAAGAACAGACGAACACTTAAGCGCCCAGGATGGAAAACTTCAGATGAAACTAAAGGAAGAGGAACTGGATGTAAGGGTATCCATTGTTCCTATAGTGGAGGGGGAAAAAGGAGTTTTACGGCTGCTGACTTCCCATTACAGGCAATTTGGACTGACTGACCTTGGTATGGGAAAAGATGCTCTGGAAAAAGTCAAGAAGGGATTTGAAAAGCCATACGGCATGATTTTATCAACCGGGCCTACAGGCTCAGGTAAAACCACTTCAATCTATTCTATTTTAAAAATTTTAAACACCAGAGAGAAAAATATTGCAACTATTGAAGATCCTGTTGAATATGAGATCGAAGGAATTAATCAAATACAAGTAAACGCTAAAACTAATTTAACATTTGCTGAAGGTTTGCGCTCCATACTTCGCCAGGATCCGGATATTATTTATGTTGGAGAAGTAAGAGATAATGAAACAGCTGACATTGCAATAAACTCAAGCATGACCGGGCATCTTGTTTTATCCACTCTTCATACAAATGATGCGGCAACAGCTTTTCCAAGACTAATCGATATGAACATTGAACCGTTTTTAGTGGCGTCAACAGTCAATGTTATTATTGCCCAAAGGCTTGTTAGAAAAATTTGCGAAAAGTGTAAATTTTCTTTTACAAAAACCGTTGATGAGCTCGCGAAGCAATTTCCAAAAGACTCGGTAGGAAAATTCCTGGGTACAGGTCCTGAGGTTAGATTATTTCAGGGTAAGGGTTGCAGCGTTTGCCATTTAACCGGGTATAGCGGCAGAGTTGGTATTTTTGAGGTGCTTGCAGTAAGTGAAGCCATAAAAGCTCTTATTACTCAAAAATCGGATTCTGATGTAATTGATAAAAAAGCAAGGGAAGAAGGTATGGTTACAATGCACGAAGACGGGCTAAACAAGGTTCAACTTGGAATTACAACAATAGAGGAGGTACTAAGAGCAACAAGTGAATAAATTACTGTCCATATTAAATAAATTACTTTTTAAAGTAACGCTTCTTGATAAGATGCTTTTTACAAAACATCTATCTGTTATGCTAAAAAGCGGAATTCCTCTTGATGAAGCAGTTATATCCATCAGGGATCAAACAAAAAACCCGAAGTTTAAAGAGGTTTTAACTGATGTTGTAAAGGAAATTCAGAATGGTCAACCTCTGGAAAAAGCGCTGTCCAGATACCCGAAAGTTTTTGACAAGCTTTACTTGAGTTTGGTCGCTGTTGGAGAAAAAGCTGGAAAGCTGGAAGAGAATCTGGAATATTTAGGTTCTCAGCAAAGAAAAACATATGAATTTAATAAAAAAGTCTCAGGAGCAATGCTTTACCCCAAACTCGTACTTGCCGCGTCGTTTATCATGGGAGGCTCAATGGCTCTCTTTGTTCTTCCCCAGCTGTTTGACCTTTTTACATCTTTAGATGTAACTCTACCCCTCTCCACAAAAATTTTGCTTTTTGTTGCAAATTTGATGAAACATTATGGATTTTTCATTATAGGCGGAATAATTGCAACCGGGGGAGTTTTTTCCCTGCTAATACGAACAAAAGCTATCAAGCCAGAATGGCATAAAGTTATTTTGTCATTTCCAAAATTTGGGGAATTAAATCAGAATGTGGAACTTACTAATATTTGCAGGAACCTCGGTATAATGTTAAAAAGCGGGCTTACAATTACAACAGCGCTGGAAACCCAAAAGGATGCAACTGAAAATCTGGTGTATAAAAATTATCTCGAGAGGCTCAAGCTGGCCATTGAAAAAGGGAAAAAACTCTCGGATGAGATGATTTCACAAAAATTTAGTTATATTCCATCAATTGTTCCAAAAATGATTAGTGTGGGTGAAGGAACAGGGAAATTGGATGAAGTATTTATATACCTTGGAGATTTTTTTGAGGAGGAGGTTGATGATGCTACAAAAAATTTGTCCAGTACTCTGGAGCCAATTTTACTGCTTGTAATAGGAGCTGTTGTTGCTTTTATGGCTTTGGCAATTATTTCCCCTATTTATCAGCTAACAGGCGGAATAAAAAGATGAAAGTTTACACTGAGCAAAGTCGAAGTGGTTTCACTTTAATCGAGCTAATACTGGTTCTTGCCATAATGCTAACTATTTCCGTAATGGCGCCTGCGTTTTACTCAAGGTTTTTACTTCAAAATGCTGTTTCTAATTCATCTGATCAACTTGCAGGAAGTTTAAGAAAAGCGCAAATTTACAGCATGGTTGGTAAGCAAAATAGCGCCTGGTCTGTCAATTTCAGTTCCAGCACGATTACTGTATATAAAGGAACTGCCTTTGCAACAAGAGATGCTAGTTTTGATGAGAAATTCTCCGTAAACTCAAATGTTTCAGTATCAGGGATTACAGATATTAATTTTACAAGGTTAACTGGAGTTCCTGCTCCTTCTACATCAAGTATAACTATAAGTTCAGGTACTAACTCAGACATAATTAATGTGAACTCTCAAGGAGTGGTAAGCAGGTGAAAGGATTTTCTTTATTAGAAGTTATTCTCGCTGTTGCGCTTTTTTTAACCCTTACAACAGGGAGTTTGACCTTGATTGTGCACAGTTATAATTCCAACAGGCTTGGGGGAGAGTTTTCAGTGGCCAGCCAGTTTGCCTCAGAAGGAATAGAAGCTGTTAAATCTATTAAAAACCAGGCTTATGCTAATCTGGTAAACTCATCCGGAACCGGGATTGATAGAGCTGGAAGTATTTGGGTTTTCGGGGGAGCAAATGACACGTTTACCCATAATAGCGGCGATAATTTTGTAAGAACAATTAAAGTAGAGTCTGTAAACAGGGATGGCACTCCGCCGGATGGAAACATAGTGGCTACAGGTGGTACACTGGATCCTGATACTAAAAAAATAACTTCGACAGTAACCTGGAACTTTAACTCAGCCAGGTCGGAATCTTTGAATTTTGTTGCATATCTTTCTGACTGGAGGAAACCGATTGCAACCGGAATTGAATTTATTGGCTCAGCCACATCCACCGGCAATAACACTACCTCCGGCTCATTTACCCTGCCTTCCGGATGGCAGTCAGGAGATACCGCAGTATTCTGGTGGTATACCCGCACCAATACCAAGACCATCATTTTGCCCGCAACCTTAACTCAAAAACAACAGGTAAATGCCTCCGGATTTGGCCGCATCTACGTTGGCTACAGAGTACTGCAATCAGGAGATTCCACCTTTGCCTGGACATCCTCTTCAGCGACCAACTCTACAGTGATTTGGGGTACCTCGGTATTTAGAGGAGTTGATACCACCGGTGACCCCTTTGAAGCCCAATCAGGTGCTCCTGGAACCTTTACCAATAACTCAAGTCCCGATCCACCGGCTGTTATAACTGTTACCAGCAATGCTGTGGTTCTTCCTGTCTTCGGTAAGAATAATGACTACTCAGGCATAACCGTACCGGCAGGCTATACATCGGCTGGATCTGATTCGAGTGCTGCCGGAGGTGATGCTTCCGCAGGAGTTGCGTATTTTAAGAAAGCAACTGCCGGAAGTGAAGACCCGGGAGCTTGGTCAGCAGCCGGAGCTTCAGGTGATGATGGATATGTTTGGACAGGAGTACTTAAACCAATATGAGAAAATTGAAAACTGACAGGGGCTTTACTTTTATAGAAATTATTCTATATGTATCCATAGTTTCTATTATTTTAGTGGCACTTGTACCTTTTGCATGGAATGTGATTGGAGGAAGTGTAAAATCCTCGGCTGAGCAGGAGGTAAATTCACAAGCCAGGTTTATTTCTGAAAGGATAAAATATGAAGTAAGAAATGCTGACGGAATAAATAGCGTCGCAGCAGCAAGTATATCCCTGGATCCACCAGGTACGAGTAATGATCCAACCATTATTGATTTATCCGGGGGTAGAATCAGAATAAAGCTAGGTGCAGCAGCAGATGTAGATTTAAACTCAACAGATACAAATATTACAAGTTTAATTTTTACAAATTATACTTCAGGTGATAATAAAACAAAACATATTCAATTTGTATTTGTAATTGATGATAATTTTGGGAGCGGCAGAACTGAATATGATGTTCCTGCACAAACCATAGAAGGAAGTGCGGAAGTTAGGAGTAATTAAATGAACGGATTTATTGCAATATCGACAGTGTTAATTCTTGTTTCAGTTGTTGTGGCAATTGGAACAACTGTGACGCTTTTATCAATTGATGAGGCGCGCTCCGGTTTAATTTTATTCCAGGGGGAGGATAATTTAGATTTTGTTGAAGGATGTGTTGATGATGTTATGTTAAAAATCCGTTCAAATCCAACTTTTAGCGGAACTTCCATAACAAGACCTGAGGGAACCTGCAGTATTTCCTATACCGCAACAGATCCAAACTGGGATATAACTGTTACCTCCTTATCAGTAAGTGTGCAAAGAAAAATACAAGTTAAATTTACAAGAAACCCTGCAGGAATAACATTAACAAGCTGGAAAGAGATTTGATACTTGACAAATAATTTGGAGTCTGAAATCATTAAGTCAGATGAAGATTTCTGCCCGGGGGTTCACATTAATTGAGCTTCTTGTAACACTTACAATTATTGCAATACTTGCTGTTTCCGTATTCGTTGCACTAAATCCTGCGCAAAGGCTAAAAGACGCTAAAGATGCACGCCGGGCAGCAGATATTGATTCAGTGTTAACAGCTATTCATCAATCTATTGTCGATAACAAGGGTACGCTTCCAACAAACATGCCTGCAGTTGCTACTGAGACACAACTTGGAACTGCTGCAGCAGCGTGTACGATAAGTAATACTAACTGCACAATTACTACAGCAGCCTGCACGGATCTTATGGCAGGCACTCAAAATGTAAGCAAATATTTAAAAACTATGCCTTTTGATCCGGATACAACTCTGGGAAGTGCAACCAAGACTGGTTACTCAGTACAAAGGGATACGAATGGAATTGTAACTATTAAGGCCTGTTATACTGATGGCACTACAACAATTTCCGCTTCAAGATAACCTCAACTATGCTTTTTAGTAATAAGAAGAGCCTGATTTATATTAAAAGAAATGCTCTGGAAATTTTCCATGGGGAGGAAAAATTTGAGCTCATCATTCCTGTAACTATTTTACAGAACCTTGAAATTATTGACTCTGAAAATTTTAAGAAACTTCTCAGGGGTTTTCTCTCAAATCTAAAAATTAAAAAACAAGGAGCCATAATCGTACTGTCCGATGAGGTGATTTTCCAGAAAGAAGTAGTTGCAAAAGATGAAAATGATTTAAATGAAAAATACAGGATATTTAAGGACGCACTTCCCATATCCTTTGAAAAAGTTGCTATAAAAAAAATTACATTCGGGGAAAGAGTTTTATTTTTAGGAGCTAATAAGAAAATATTTCAGGAAACAGCAGCAATTTTAAAAGATAACGAATGGGACATATCCGCTGTTATACCTGTAGCACTTTTTACAGACAAGCTGGGAATGGAAGGGAGTGAGTTAACTTCCTCTCTGGTCGGGAAAATACTTTCTGAGAAGGATTTAATTAAAATATGCGATTTTCTTTCGGAAACTCAGGAGGGTAAAGTTATAAAAAAAAGTTTCAATTTTAAACTAACAGCTCTTTTAGTATTTATACTTCTTTTGATTGTTATATTATCAACTCTTCTTGCGGTTCGTTTGAAATTAATAGGTATGCCGGGTCTTGGCAGCAAAAATAACCAGCAAAAAGTTGTAGAGAAGATTGAAAGCACACCCTCTGCTTCTGAGAATGAAGCTTTGCCCTCAACGATTTTACGGATAGAAATAAGTATTCAGGTTCTTAATGGAAGCGGAATAGCTGGTCAAGCAGCAAAAGTAAGAGATAGTTTAGCTAAGCTTGGATATATCAATACAGAAACGGGAAACGCTAGTATTACGGAAACAGAGAAAACTACGATTATATTTTCTAAAAACGTGAATCAAAATTACCGCGATGAGATAAGCAAAAAACTTGAGGAAGACTTTACTGAGGTGGAAGTGCAGGATGATTCAACAGATGGTGAGTTTGATGTTGTGATTACTACGGGAACTGAAATACAAACGTCCCAATAGGGCAAACTGAATCAAAACTATGATATAATATTTGTATGCAAGAAGCGTTTAGAGAAGCAGCAAAAAGTAATCCAGGATCTAGTTTGGCTAGAGAGGTTGGCAATGCAACACATAGAGCAAAGAGAGATAAACATATACAATTTGTAGACGGATTAGCTGGAGACTGGGAAGCATTAGGAAGCAAAGTATTTCAATGGGACTATGTCCGCTCATGGTCAAATGAGCCGTTCTGGAAATTACGAAATGATTTATCTAGACTGCATACACGATCCATTGGATTATCACCCGATGAACAAACTGGTATGCTTGCACATTTTGCTTTTGGACTGAAAATCTCCGAAGAGAAGGTGGATCCCATTATTAGAAAGATTAATGGTACTAGACCTTTACCTGAAGTGCTTGGCGATCCACACTCTGTAATAAGCAGTCCAACTCTTTCGCCGGTTTCAGATTTATTTTTACACCATTATACTTTCTTATCAGGATATGAGCCTCAATTAAGAGATTCATTCAGAACTTATGTTATGGATAGATGCGTCCGCGATGGAGTTCTAGGATATATTGGATTACCTCTGGTGCTTCCGGCATCTGCAGAATGGATTTGGCGAAGGTAAGGATATTTTTCTTCGGGTCTTCTTCGTGGTAGAATACAGTATTGTCCATTTAAGTCAAATAAAAACTTTTTCTTCGACCGAGGAGCAAAGCGACGAGTGGAGAAGTACATATAAATAATGAGTCAGTGGAAATGGTATGTTTACATAATCGAGTGTTTAGATGGAACATTCTATACTGGTATGACATGGAAACCAGAGCTAAGATATGATCAGCATCTGTCAGGATTAGGTGGAAAATACACATCTATTCACGGAGTTAAATCACTTGTCTACTACGAGGAACACTTTGATTATCAGGAGGCTAGATCCAGAGAAAAACAAATTAAGGGTTGGAGTCAAAAGAAAAAGAAGAGTATTTTAATTGATAATTTTAAGATGTAGTTCTCGACTACGCTCGAACAAAAAGGACAAAACATGACAAAGTTTAAGATTGCTTCTGATTTTAAACCAACCGGGGATCAACCACAAGCTATTGAGAAGCTTGTTGCTGGTTTAAATGAAGGTCGGGAGCATCAGGTATTGCTCGGTGTAACCGGATCCGGGAAAACTTTTACTATGGCAAACGTTGTAGAAAGAGTTCAGCGTCCAACACTTGTTATTTCCCACAATAAAACCCTTGCAGGTCAGCTGGCCCAGGAATTTAAATCCATTTTTCCAAATAATGCAGTAGAATACTTTGTTTCTTACTATGATTATTACCAGCCTGAAGCATATATTCCACAATCTGATACATATATAGAAAAAGATGCCTCTATTAATGAAGAGATTGAAAAACTCAGGCTTTCTGCAACAACCTCACTGATGACCAGGAAGGATGTAATTGTTGTGGCCTCTGTTTCTGCAATTTATAACCTTGGATCTCCTGTTGAATACGGTCAGGCAATCCTGGAACTTAAAAAGGGGATGAAAGCTACTTTTCAACAAGTTCTAAAGGTTTTACAAAAAATGTACTATGATCGGAATGATATTGATTTTAAAAGGGGGACTTACAGAGTTCGGGGGGATACAATTGATATTTTTCCGGCATATAAAGATTCAGGCTACAGGGTACAGTTTACAGTAGATAGAGTGGAACGGGTGGCTGCTTTGGATCCTGTTACCGGACATACTGAGGATGTTTCGGAAACACAAGTTATTTATCCGGCCAAACATTATATTACCCCTGAGCAGCGGCTTACTCCTGGAATTAAGCAGATTGAAATAGATCTAGGAACTAGGTTAAAGGAACTAAGAAAGTTGGGAAAATTAGTGGAAGCACAAAGACTGGAACAGAAAACCCAATATGATCTGGAAATGATAAAACAGTATGGATATTGTAATGGAATTGAAAATTACTCCAGATATTTCGACGGAAGATCCGCAGGAGATCCGCCGTATACCTTGATGCACTTTTTTCCTAAGGACTTTTTGTTATTCATTGATGAAAGTCATATGAGTATCCCACAAATAAGAGGGATGTATAATGGAGATAGATCCAGAAAGGAAACCCTAGTGGAATATGGTTTCAGGCTACCATCAGCATTAGATAACAGACCCCTTAAATATGATGAATTTCAAAGGATTATTAATCAAACTGTTTATGTTTCAGCAACCCCGGATGAATATGAGCTTTCTTTGACTCGGACCTATCCTATCACCCTGAACGGAGCAAAGGGTATATATCCTTCGGCTTCGCTCGCCTCGTCTTCGACTCGTCGAAGCGGGCCTCAGGATGACAAAGAATATGACGGGGTTGCAGAGCAGTTGATCAGGCCGACAGGAGTTTTGGATCCGGAGGTTGAAGTTAGAAAAACAGAGGGACAAATTGAGAATTTAATGGAGGAAATCAGGAAACGCGTGGAACAAGGTGAAAGAGTTTTAATAACCACACTAACCAAGAGAATGGCAGAGGATTTAGCTGATTACTTAAAGGAGCATGGAGTAAAAGTCCATTACCTCCATTCAGATGTTGTAACACTTGAGCGTGGAGATATTCTCCAGTCACTCCGGCTCGGTGAATATGATGTTTTAGTAGGAATAAATCTTTTAAGAGAAGGACTTGATTTACCCGAAGTATCCTTAGTTGTCATATTAGATGCAGATAAAGAGGGGTTTTTACGCTCCCGAACTTCACTTATTCAAACCATGGGTAGGGCAGCAAGGCATATAAACGGCAAAGTAATTATGTATGCGGATACTGTAACAAAATCCATGAAGGCTGCAATTGATGAGGTAACCCGCAGGCGTAAATATCAGGCTGAATATAACAAAAAGAACAATATTACACCAAAAAGTATTGAAAAAGCGCTGAGGGATAGGTTGATAGAAAAAGTTGAAGAGTTAGAGGAAGAGGCTGGCAAGGAGCTAACTGTTGATGATATCCCAGTTAAAGAGCGCGATAAGATGGTAAAACTCCTGGAAGCCCAAATGAGAGAAGCAGCGGAAATGCTGGATTTTGAAACTGCAGCTAAACTTCGGGATCAGATTAAGGAATTAAGTGTTTGACCCAGAGGTTGATGCTTCTTTCTTAAGATAGCTGCTTTGCGTATTTCAGCAGAGCGTGTTTTTGCAGCAACACTTTTAAGTATTTCAATAGCAAATTCAGGATCACCTGCCATTTGCAATTTCAAGTCTTGAGCGCTTATCACAAGAAGTCTGCATTCAGTAACTGCTTCGGCAGATAAGCGATAAAAACCTCCGAATCTGGTTGAGTTAACTCCGAACAAAGAAGGTGGCTTAAGCACCTGGGGTAAAAACTTCCCTCCATAATCGGTTGGAGCAAATAACCTAACCTGACCCTGGATTACTCTGTAGGCGTTCTGGGCAAGATCGCCCCTAAAAAATATTGGTTCACCACCTCTAACTTCTTCCATGCGCCCCGAAAAACAAAGACCCGGTGCGCATGTTTCAACTTTAATTGCGGTCACAATTTAAGTATCTACCAATTAAATCCAATAGTCAAATTTTATTATTACCGGGATTAAACTTAAGGACTTTTCAAAGTTTTAAAAAGCTGGTATACTAAGTCCCATTGTTTCCTTCGGGTTTGATATGGCTACAAATGACAAAATAATCATTCGCGGTGCACGCGAACATAATTTAAAAAATATTGACCTGGAAATACCAAAAAACAAACTGGTTGTGTTGATTGGAATTTCAGGTTCAGGTAAAAGCTCTTTAGCGTTTGATACCCTTTATGCAGAAGGGCAAAGGCGTTATGTGGAGTCGTTATCAGCCTATGCCCGCCAGTTCCTCGGGGTTATGGATAAACCGGATGTGGATAACATTGAAGGACTTTCTCCGGCAATTTCAATTGATCAAAAGTCTGCTTCACACAACCCTCGTTCAACGGTTGGAACCACTACAGAAATTTATGATTACTTAAGGCTTTTATATGCCAGGGTTGGCCATCCTCATTGCCCGGTTTGCGGAAGGGAGATTTCTAAGATGAGTGTGGATCAGATAGTGGAGCAGGTGACGAATGTAAGGAGTCATTCTGAGCGAGCGAAGCGAGTCGAAGGATCTAGGGGTCGCCGTATAATGGTTTTGTCTCCGATTGTGAAAGACAGAAAAGGGGAGTATTCTGCGCTTTTTGAAGATTTACTTAAAAAGGGGTTTTCAAAGGTAAGGGTTGACGATCAAGTTAGAGATCTGACTGACGATCTTGTTTTAATTAAGACTAACAAACACACAATTGACCTAGTAGTAGACCGTTTAGTACTTGATAAAACTGTCACACTGAGCGAAGTGAAGGATATAAATAAATTATATCCTTCGGCTAAGCCTCAGGATGACAAAAAAGAACATGATATAAATTCTACTATCACAAGGCTTCACCAGTCAATAGAAACTGCACTTAAAATGGGGGAAGGGTCAGTTATAGTTTGCGACGTTTTAGATGCCTCCTTAGAATTTCCAACTAATCCTAAGAAAATGGAAGATCATCTATACAGTGAGAGATTTGCTTGTCCTATTGATAATATTGCCCTATCCGAAATAGAACCAAGGCTTTTTTCTTTTAATTCACCCCACGGTGCATGCCCAACTTGTACGGGACTCGGAACACTTTTAGAGATAGATTCAGATGCTGTTTTAAATCCAATTCTATCAATTGCAGAAGGCGGGATTTTACCCTGGTCAAAACTTGCAACACACGAAACCTGGTTTACCCGTTTGATTGAAGCTGTAGGTAAGGATTACAGCTTTGATCTAAATACTAGGCTTGGGCAATATTCCCAAAAAGCAAAACAAGTTCTTCTAAATGGGGCAGGAAATGCGGAATTTAAAGTAGAAGGAAAAAACAGGCAGGGCAGATGGACATCGTTTTATTCAGCTTTCCAGGGACTTGTTCCGTATCTTAAAGAAAGATATAAGGAGAGCGAAAGTGATTTTGTAAAAGGGGAAATAGAAAAATATATGGTTAAAGAAATTTGTCCAAAATGTAAAGGAGCAAGGCTTAAAGATGAAGCTTTATCAGTTGATATTGACGGGTTAAACATTTCCGAGGCAACGATAATGTCTATTAAAGAAGCGCTAGACTGGTTTAAGAAGTTGGATATTGGATTTAGTGATCGGGAAAGGCAAATTTCCAAACCTATTTTAAAAGAGATTATATCCAGGCTTCAGTTTCTGGTAGATGTTGGGTTGGACTATCTAACCTTAGATAGGGCTTCAATGACACTGGCAGGAGGTGAATCACAAAGAATTAGATTAGCATCCCAGATAGGTTCAGGTTTATCCGGAGTCCTGTATGTGCTGGATGAGCCGTCAATCGGACTTCATCAAAGAGACAATACAAGATTAATTGATACCTTAAAAAGACTTCGCGATTTGGGTAACACTGTAATTGTTAATGAACACGATGCTGAGACAATGGAAAATGCAGATCTTTTAGTGGAAATTGGGCCTGGTGCCGGCGAACATGGAGGAAAAATTGTAGCAATAGGTACACCAGAGGAAATTATGAAAAATCCGAATTCGTTAACTGGTAAGTATTTATCAGGGAAGAAAAAAGTGACTATTGATGATTACCTTAAGCCATCTCGTCATCCTGAACTTGTTTCAGGATCTGTTGGGATTCCGAAACGAGTTCGGAATGACGGTGACATGCTCAAGCTTTTAGGTGCTTCTGAACACAATTTAAAAAATATTAATGTTTCATTTCCTTTAGGACAGTTTATTGCTATAACCGGAGTTTCCGGATCCGGGAAATCAACTTTAATACATGACATCCTATATCGGGTGTTGGCTTACAAAATATATCACTCCAGAGAAAAAGCAGGGGCGCATAAATCGATTGAGGGAATGGAGTATGTCGATAAGGTTGTAATGGTTGATCAAAGCCCGATTGGAAGGACTCCGAGGTCTAATCCGGCTACTTATACAGGTGCGTTTACATACATAAGAGATTTATTTGCCGCATCACTAGAAGCAAAAATACGCGGTTATGGACCTGGAAGATTTTCTTTTAATGTAAAGGGCGGGCGTTGCGAGGTTTGTGAAGGAGAGGGTCAAATAAAGATTGAGATGCAGTTTTTGCCTGATGTTTATGTAACTTGTGAGGCGTGCAGCGGGAAAAGATATAGCAGGGAAGCCCTGGAAATACTTTTTAAAGAAAAAAATATATCGGATGTTTTAGATATGACAGTTGAAGAAGGTTTAAAGTTTTTTGGAAATATACCTAACATTAAAAATAAAATCCAGGTTCTAAATGATGTGGGATTGGGTTATATCAAGCTTGGTCAACCTGCTCCAACTTTGTCAGGTGGAGAAGCTCAAAGAATAAAATTATCATCAGAGCTTTCAAAACGTCAAACTGGTAAAACCATTTATATCCTGGATGAACCTACAACTGGACTTCATTTTGCAGACATAGAAAGACTGCTAACCATTTTAAGAAAACTGGTTAATTTTGGAAATACTGTAATAATTATTGAGCATAACCTGGATGTAATTAAAAATGTGGATTGGGTAATAGATCTTGGTCCGGAAGGCGGTGATGCTGGTGGAAAAATAATAGCTGAGGGCACTCCGGAACAGATAACTAAAATTAAGGAATCCTACACTGGTCAATATCTGGCAAAAATTATTTAAGGGGAATACGTGCAAGTCGTCTGCCGATTATATAGTGGACTCTGAGACAAATCATAGTCATGTGTATATGCTTGGAATATCTTAACCGCTCGTAACATGCGGTCGTTTCCATCAACTGTAGCAGACTTTTCTAGACCGTTTAGGTACTTTCTATATTCAATTTCTTCTGTTGCCACTCAGGATCTCTTTCTTTAATCATGAATATATTCTACCACACGGAATATTTTTGAAGTCAAGCTTTAAAGACTTTTTGGAGGGAAATTAACTTACGTCGGCAAGTTGAAACTCTGGGGGAATTTTAATTCCAGACTTTTCTTCTATTAAGTTCAATCTCTTATCCAATTTTTTAGTATTATCTCTACTGTTTTGGGTATCAGCCATAATTTGCCTCAATGCTTTAGTATGCGAATTTGAAATGTCCTGAGTTTCAGCCATATCTTCGGTTAAATCAGTTGTTTGCTCCCAAATAGCATCAATTCTTTCGTTCAGTCTTTTTAATCCTGTACTCGGGTCATTTAATTGTTTATTTATTGCTGCCAAACCAGTAGCAGGATCATTTAATGTCTTTCCCATTTCATCAAATTTGCTGTTCATCACAGATAATTGATCACGCATAAGGTATATTGATGCTGACTGATCTGTCCTGCTCACATCAAGTATGTCAATTTTGTGCTTAATTATTTCTAATAGTTCCTTAATTTCTGTAGATTTAGTAGCTGCCATGCTGCAATAATAATTCTTTTTGTACAGAATTACAAGTTCTTAGCTATTAGGTTTTATAGTTGTCTACTATTTTTTGCGGGGTTCAAAAATATTTGTGGCATCTTCTGGTAGGGATGCGCTGAGTTTGATGCTACCAGCCAGTTTTTGCAGTTTTTCTAAATTATCTCCGGGTTGTCTTTCAACTACCCGGAATACTAGACCTTCAGACAGAACTGGTTCCGGATTAAGTGCCATAAATTTAGTATAGCACATGTTAGACATGTTAGTAATAAGTAAACTTCTTTGCTACAATTATATTTGTGGATATTAAAACATTTTCTCACTTCGTTCGAAAAATAATTATCTTCACCTTTTTATTTGTATGGCTTCCTGCTTTTCCGCCAGAGGTGGATCTAGACCAAAGGTCTATCAGCCGTTGGCTGAAGCCTTTGGCTGGCGCGGGAATGACATTTATAATGGGAGTACCGGGTGTGGTTTTTGCTGCTGATGAATTTTCAACATCATATGATGTTTCTTATGACGTAGGAGTAGATGGAGTTACAAATGTAACAGAAAAAGTAACTCTGAAAAACCTAACTTCCCAATACTATGCCACTCAGTTTTCTCTTACAATTGGAGCAACGCAAATTTCCGATGTATCTGCCTCGGACCCTTCCGGCTCTTTGGAGGTAACACAAGAGCAAAAAGGCACATCAACAACTATCAATGTTAAATTTAATCAGCAGGTTGCAGGACTTGGGAAAGAACTTCCCTGGACTTTAAGTTTTAAATCAAAGGATTTTGCATCTGCACAGGGAAAAATCTGGGAAGTAACTTTGCCGAAAATAGTTTCTACTACAAATCTGGAAGATTATAATGTAACGCTTTCAGTACCAACGCTTTTCGGATCACCTACCTCAATAGCTCCAAACCCCAACAAGCAAACTACGTCGTTTGACAGACTATTTTTAACTTTTGATAAAAGTCAGCTTGCAGATTCCGGTGTGTCAGCTAACTTCGGAGAAAAACAGCTTTTTGATTTTGACCTTACTTACCATCTCCAAAATCCAAACTTAGTGCCGGGGATAACAAGTATTACCCTTCCCCCGGATACAGCCTATCAGGACGTTTTTTTCACAAGAATAGATCCCTATCCTATTAACGTTACCGTAGATAATGATGGAAATTATCTTGCCTGGTATAAACTAAGCAGGAATGAAAAACTGGACATAAAAGTTGTTGGATCAGCCAAACTTTATATAAAATCCAAGGTCAAATCGCCGAAACTTGATCCTTCCTTAAGGCAAAAATATCTTAAAGCGGATAAATTTTGGGAAAAAGATAACCATGGGGTTAAGCTTAAGCTTAACGAGATACTGGGTAATTATCAAAATATAAGTAATTTTGAAAAAGCTAGATTGATTCACAGGTATATTGCAAATAACCTGAAATATGACTCTTCCAGGCTTTCCGGGAAAAATATCGAAAGATTGGGTGCAATTACAGCTTTATCTAACCCTGAAGCTGCAGTCTGTATGGAATTTACAGACCTTTTTATAGCACTTGCCCGAGCCGGGGGAATTCCAGCAAGGGAGTTAAATGGATATGCATATACAGCTAATCCAACTTTAAGGCCTCTTTCTCTAAGCCAGGATGTATTACATGCCTGGCCTGAGTTTTATGATGAGGAGAGAGGCTGGATTATGGTTGACCCAACTTGGGAGGCAACTACAGGCGGTGTGGATTATTTTAATAAATTTGACCTTAATCATTTTGTTTTTGTTACTAAGGGACTTTCATCAGAAACTCCATCCCCAGCAGGTTCATATAAATTTGACGGAATTAATACTCAGGATGTAAGGGTAAGTTTTGCGCAGGAAGAGCTTCTAGGAAAACCTCAACTTAATATTTCTGTTGAAGCCAGGAATCCGATTACTGCAGGTTTGCCGGGTAAAATTAAAGTAAAAATTTCGAATTTAGGCAACGCTTTACAACAAAGTTCAACTTTAGGGATAGATGCGGGCAGATTAACACTCCTTGATGAAACAACTATTACAACTGGACCAATCCCGGCATTTGGATACGCTGAGTTTGAAATTAATACAAGAACAAAATCTTTAATAGAAAGTTACGATGATGTTATAGAAGTTGTATTTGCCGGACAAAAATACAGGAAAGATATCCAAATAAGACCGTTTATTGCCTTCCAATATTTCCCCTGGATATTAATTGGCATAGTCGGGGGGGTAGGGGTTATATACTTTGGTGTTCTTGGGGGATTTGTGTATCGAAAAAGGTTTTTAATAAGAGAAAAGCAATCAAATTAAGCTATAATATGCAGGTATGATTCCTGTGTTTATTAATAAATCTCAGATTCCGCATAAACCAGGAGTATATCAGTTTAAAAATAAGTCTGGCCGAATCATTTACGTTGGTAAGGCGATTGATCTTTACCACCGGGTTTTATCGTATTTTCATGGTTATCCCCTAGGTGTGAACGTAACACACACCAGGGGTGTGATAGCTTCACACCTCAGGAATGAAATAGCTTCTGTGGAAACTATTATTGTGGAGAGTGAGCTGGAAGCGCTAATTCTGGAAGCAAACCTGATTAAAAAATATCTCCCGGAATTTAATGTTAGCCTCAAAGATGACAAAGACTACCTATACATTAAAATAACTGAGGAAGACTATCCAAGAGTTATTACTGCAAGAAAAAACGAGTTAAAGGAATCTTTAAAGAATTTTGGCCCGTTTCCGTCTTCAAGAACCGTTAGAGATACTCTGAAAGCCTTAAGAAAGGTATTCTCATGGTGTTCGAATGCACACCCCCGGGGTGTAAATACAAATCCACCCCGGGGGTGGAATCGGAGGGCATGTTTTTACTATCACCTAGGGCTTTGTCCGGGAGCGTGTATCGGGAAAATCACCAAAGCAGACTACAGAAAAAATATTTTCAGGTTGGCAAAGCTTTTAGAAGGTAAGAAGGAAAAATTAGTCAGTGAACTTTTATCGGAAATGGAGAGTGTATCTAGGCAGCAGAGATTTGAGGATGCAGCTAAAGTAAAAAAGACTCTGACAGGAATAAATTATTTAACTCAAACCAATAGAACCAGCCTTTACCTGGAAAATCCTAACTTCCTGCAGGATGAAAGGCAAAAAGCCTTGGAATCCTTGCAAGAAGCCCTGCAACTCCCGAAGTTGCCGGAGAGGATTGAATGTTATGATATTTCAAATATACAAGGTCATGAGGCTACAGGATCAATGGTTGTTTTAACTGAAGGAGATACAGATAAAAGCCAATATAGAAAATTTAAAATTAAAACAACTGGTAAGCCGAATGATGTTGGAATGCTTAGAGAAGTGATAAGCAGGCGATTAAAACACAAAGAATGGCCTTTTCCTGATTTAATAATAGTTGATGGGGGAATAGCACAGGCGCGAGCAGTGAGTACTGAGTTAACAGCACATCGTCATCCTGAACTTGTTTCAGGATCTAATTTAGAGATGCCGAAACTAGTTCGGCATGACAAAATGGATATACCCGTATATGGAATTGCTAAGAGAATGGAATGGCTTTACTCTCCGGATGGAAGCATAATAAAATTACCAAAATCGCATCCTGCATCAAAACTCTTACAAAAGCTCCGCGACGAAGCCCACAGGTTTGCCATAACATACCATAGGAAGTTACATCTTCGCTCTGTCATTCCGAGTGAAACGAGGAATCTCATGACTAAATCTATAGATTTCTCACTCCGTTCGAAATTACATGGGAAGATTCTGGACAAGCCAGAATGACATGTGGTAACGTTTTACTATGAAGTCTTTACTCCGATATTTTTTAATTAACCTTGTTTCTCTTTGGGTAACCACTGAAATTATTGGGGGACTGACCTATACCGGAGGTATAAAATCCTTGGCTTTTGGGGCTTTAGTTTTTGGTCTAATAAATATTTTACTTGTACCGCTGCTTAAGGTACTTTTACTCCCCTTAAACCTTTTAACACTCGGGCTTTTTTCGTGGCTCACCAATGTTCTGGCCCTTTACGCCCTAACCACCTCAGTATCCCAGTTTAAACTTATGCCTTATTTTTTCCCGGGGTTTGAATATTCCGGTTTTTCAATTCCCGGAGTACAACTATCAACGCTCCTCGTAGCTATTGTTGCCTCATTTTTAATAGGAATAATTACCAACTTCCTTCATTGGGTTATCCATTGAAAATGTTTCATGTTTCATGTATCATGTATCATGTAAATGACTCAAGTAGTATTTTTAATACAGATCATTCTTTCTATAATTTTAGTACTAGTCATATTAGTGCAGCAAAAGGGAACGGGGCTGGGCGGAACTTTCGGGGGGGACTTAGGGTTTTACAGAACAAAAAGAGGCGCTGAAAAGCTCCTTTTTAATCTTACGATTCTTATTTCAGTCCTGTTTATAATTTCTTCAATAGTTGGTTTAATATTCTAATCATGGGAGAGTTTCTGAATAAGTTTAAACTTGGGTTTCTTATTCTCTTAAAATTAATATTAAGAAAGTGGAGAGTAATTTCTCTGGTTACTCTTATTTTAACTTTTGTAGTTTCTTTAATTATATTTACAAAACCTTTTAAACCAACCTCAATTTCAGAAGGAATCGTTGGTACATACCAAACGCACGATTTGCCGGAAAGCGTTACAAATCTCCTTTCAAAGAGCCTGGTTTCGACTGATGAAAATGGAAGAATGGTTGGTAACCTCGCAGAGGGGTGGGATGTAAACTCAGATGCAACCGTTTATAAGTTTAAACTTAGAAATAATATTTACTGGTCAGACGGGGCAAGGATTAAATCAAATGATATTGAATTCAGCATACAGGATGTTGAGGTAAGCTATCCCGATGAGGCAACTATTCAGTTTAAGCTTAAAGGGGCTTTTAGCGCATTTCCCTCACTTCTTACAAAACCTGTTTTTAAAAAAGATACTATAACCGGAGTTGGTCCGTACAAAATAGAAAAAATTGAAAAAAGCAGAATTTTTATAACAAAAATAACACTCAAAAAAATAGATCCCGCTATAAATACTGTTCCTGATATAGTTGTAAGGTTTTACCCTAACGAGAAAACTGCCCTTCTTGCATTTGAGCTTGGGGAAATCCAATCCCTAATCGGAGTAAACAGTACCCCTTTAAATAGCAGCCTGAATAAATTAACAAAAATTACAAATTACGAAAAAATTATTACAATTCTTTATAATACAAAGGATCCTGCTCTTTCCAGCCGGTCTTTCAGGCAGGCTTTAAGTTATTCCGCTCCTGAGATTAAAGATGAAACACCCGCAAAAACTCCACTGCAGCCGCATTCATGGGCGTATACAGATGAAGTTAATGACTATCTTGATAACCCCCAGTCCGCAAAAGCAGCTCTAAAAAGATCAAAAAACTCCTCAAGTGAGGAAATATTTAAAAAAGAAATAGTACTGACAGCTACTCCTCAGCTTGAAAATATTGGTAAGCAGGTAATTGCTTCCTGGAACAACTTAGGAATTAAATCAGTTTTAAGAATAGAGTCAGGAATTCCTCAAAATTTTCAGGCACTTCTAATTTCCCAAAGCATACCTGTTGACCCGGACCAATATTCCCTCTGGCACTCAACGCAAACAAAAACTAACTTGACCGGCTATTCTTCTGCCAGAATTGATAAAGACCTGGAAGACGGCCGAAAGCTGATAATGGAAGAAGAAAGAAAGGTAAAATATATAGATTTTCAAAAACAGCTTCTGGAAGATTCTCCTGCCACTTTTTTGTATTTTTCCAACTATAATGTTATATACCTTAAAAAGATTGAAACAAGTTTAAGTGAAGTTCTGCCAATCCAGCTGCCTTAGAGTTTAATAAGTTTCATAGTGCCACTTTGGAAAATTATTTTCCGGTATTTTAATTCAAATGTTTCTCCTTTTAGTAAATACATTATTTCACTTTCCGTTATATCGGATGGTGTAATAAGAAAATCCTCACAATCAGGAAGCAAAACAGTTTTTTCCGTTAAGGGAATAACCTCACCCGCATTAGAATAGAAGAGAACTGCTTCAGGGGGCATATTCAGTAGATGCAAACACTTCTTTCCGGGAAGACCTTTATAAACTTCCGCAACATATTTTGTATTCCTGTGATATGGAACTATTTGCGGAAAATTTAAAAAAAGTACAAAAAGGGAGAAAGTTAAGGAAAACAAAAACAGCGGTGCACTTATTTTTTTAGGGATCTTTATTTCCCTATGAAGGATATAAAATATTAATAAAGTCAGTAAAATACCATAAGCAAGTGTAACTTTGTTACTGTCTGCAAGAAAAATTGGTACTGAAGCTAGGACTATTGAAAAAGATAGATTAATTAGTTTTAATGGATATTTCTTAAGGTAATCCTCTACTGAAAGATAAATGTAAAACGATATAGCCGGAACAAGGGGCAAAACATACCACCAGATTTTATTAACCGAAAGGGAAAATAAAACCAACCCGCCAAGTATATAGCTTAAAAGTATCATTTTTTTTATTGTAAAGGTCTTGTAATAGAAATCGAACACAAGCAGGGCAAGAAATAATGTCCAGCCTGGTCTGAAACTATCCCACCACCATCTTATGTACCAGAAAATTGGAGCCTTAATAAATGAATACTCAACAATTGCGGAATCTGCTGCAAATTTTGTGAAAATCTCAAGAAATTCACCTATCCCAAAGAAAATTCCAAGAAGGAAAAGCCAGGGTAAAAGAATAAATGCTGCTGATGCCACAAATTTCAGGAGATCCCGGGCTGTTAATTTTTTCCTGAGAAACAAAAAAATAAGCGGGAATACAAAAATTACTGCGGGTTGTCCCTTGCTTAAAAAAGCAAGGCTAAAACTTAAGGCCGAAATTGTTATAAAAATATTTTTCTTTTCCATGGAGAATTTTATTAGAAAAAGAAGGCTCGTAAACAGAAAAAAAGTAAGTGAAGTATCAAGCTGTGCATATTGACCAGACAACCAAATATCACCTGATGTTATTAAACTAAGGAACCCAATCGCAGCCGGAACAGGGGAAAATAGACTTTTAGAAAAATAAATAGAAGCTAAGAAAACGAAAATGGTTGAAATAGTCATCAGGAAAGAAGGTAACCGGTAAGCCCACTCAGAAGTTCCGAAAACAGAAGTTGATGCAATTATAAGCCAGTAAACTAACGGGGTCCTTTCGGGATGATAGTATAAAAAAAGATTAGAATTTTCTCTTAAGGGAATCCTCAAGTTTTCTGTCCGGTCAGCAGGGCTCCCGGTTAAAGGAACAAGAAAACTAAAATATTCTTTCATTTTTTTCGCCTGTTCTGCTCTATGAGCTTCATCAAAATCGTGGAACGGAATTGTGCTCATGTTGATAGCGGACTTTATGACAAATGCAGAAAAAAATACTACAAATATCAGTAAAATTATTTTATTCATGAATTTTCAAGATAATATAACCGCAAAATCGGAGAGTCAAGGGAGAAGATTATTCTTATATATAAAATCTGCAATTTCCCGGCTAATGAAAATAATTCCAGCAGGGGAAGGATGGATATAGTTGTGATCTTCAATATATTTCAAGTTTCCGTCGCCATATAAATCCAAAGATTTTTCAAAGACATTGACCAAAGGAATGCTGTGATCATTTGCATATTTAATGTGGTTTTTTATATATTCAGTTCTTTCTTTTGCCCAGATTTCTCTTTGTTCGGGCGATAGATCTAGAAGATGTCCTGCGTAGAGTTTTTTATTCGGGGAGATTGTTGCAAGAAAGACTATTTTTGCCTCCGGCTTTTTATTTTTTATCATTTCTACAACTATATCCAAGGTTTCGCTTTGTTTTTTAAGCCCTTCCTCGAGAGGAAATTCAGAAAGGGGATTATGCCCGAAACTTTCAATAATTATCATATTGAAAGGAATATCAAGTATAGGCTTAAAAGGTCTTCCATGATCAGTCCAGGATACTAATCTGTCAGGAAGTGAAAGTATATTTGTAGAGCCAAAACCATAATTTAAAAAATCAAAGGTTTTCCCGGGGTAGTGCTCACTCATAAATACACGCAGTTCATCTGAATTGCCTAAATACTCTGTCATTGAATCACCTGCTAAAACAACTAAGTAATCAGGAGGATATTTTACCTGTGAAGAGAGTTCTTTACCTTTTTCAACAAAAGCTTTTTTGTCTGCTTTTTGTTTAAGGTAGAAAATTCCGAGAATAGTGGAAACTAGAACTAAAATAAAAAGAAGAACTAAGCCCTTTTTAACCACAGCTTATTATTACACAACTCAATAACCTATGTCATCCTGAACCCCGATTATCAGCCAAAGGCTGATCGTCCTTTGGACGAAATCGGGGGGAACATGTTTCAGGATCAATAAAATAACAATTAACCATTTCCGCCGTAGCGCGAGTTAATTTGTTCTGCCCTTGATAAATCCGGACCGCCTGGATGTTCTACCCATTTAAAGTCTGCAATGCCAACAAAGGTTGGAAATCTTCTTTTCAGGTCAGGTATTCTTTCCGGATGTCTCATAAAAGCAGTATCATATAAGTGTGATAGGTCATTTTTACATTTTTTTGCTCTTTTTATAAGTTCCGGGTTACCGGATGCTGTAAGAGTTCCGGCTATTCTGCTAAGCATAGCCATCTGGGAAATTATTCCTGAATAATCATCACTGTCTTCCCTTTTTACACTGTAATCTAAATCAATTAGTTGTGTATTTACCTCAAACATCCGCTTTGTAATTAATAATCTTTGGCCGATTTCAGTAAAACTCTCAAATTCTTCTCTAGGAAGCATTACAGTTTTTGGATCAGTTAATCCCTGGGATAATTCCCCGAAAAAACGGTGGGATGTCCAAATAATTCTATAATCATCCATATTAAGATTCCTGTTTCCTCCATCTTCGATTAGGAGTTTTAAAATAAGTTCACTATCTGTTACTTTTTCACGAACTTCTTCAGGAAGTTCTGCAAGTGCTCTTTTCTCCATTTCCAAACGCCAGCTCATAGAAGGAAATTCAGAGAGGGCATCTATTAGTACATCATGCGTAAGGTGGTTAATAACAGTTGGAAATTTCTCGCGAATATCTTTAAGCTCCGAACCTAATCTAGCTTTCGGATCTACATCAATAAGGTCTGATCTGTAATATGCCAAAGCCATTGCGGTTTGTATTGCTTCAGGGTGTACAAGAAGTATACCTACAGCCTGAGGGTTTACTACCAGATTACGAAAATCAGTAAGCGCAAGAACTAATGACTTTGAAGGTGATTGATCAATTACTGCAAGGGCAGTGGTTTCAGCTTCTACCATACTAACCGATAGTCTAGCATGAAACCGCTTTGCTGTCAAGTCCCTAAATTAATTTTTATATTTAGCTTGAGTATGATATAATAACCCATAATCTATTATGACGGAACGTGATATTGTTACACAGGATATACCTCAGGATGAAAACCTTTATGCTGATAGAGCAGAAGAGATTATTAGACGCGTTATCGGTGAATACTTTCTAAAAAATGCAGCCTCAGAGGATAAAATTCGGCTAAAAGAAGATTTTCAAAAGAAACTTCCTGTATATACAGACGCAATAAGGCGCGGTTCTGATATTGTCTGGAATAAACTCTACGGAGAAGGTTTGTTAGTTGATGATTTGGACGGATCAGCTGTGCGCAAATATAAAACAGATGAAACCGGGTTAATAACCTGGACTCTCACTTCAAAATCTGCTGACATTTTTGCCCGAATGAACTTTGTCCGGGATCTAAATCAAAGAAATCAGCCAACCGCAGGTACATCAGATTTCTGGACTGATCAGACAATTATAGAACAGGTTTTTTTATCTGGTTTGAAAGAACAGGAGCGCAGATTTACTTATTTTGTCGACATTTATAAAAGTATTGTGAAGACAGAACAAACCTGTATTGAAATACTGCCGTACTTGCCCTCTATTGATTCCGGGCATTTTTCTGAAATTAAGCATATATACAATAAATTGCTGGAAACTCCTGATAAATTTCCTCCGAAGGAAGCTTTTGCTTTAGGAGTTTTAGTTCCAAACGATCCTATACTTAATAAGCTTGAAGGCGTAGATGAATTGTGTAGGGGCGCGGAGAAAATTTATGAATTATTTAAGGTTCAAAAAAATAGAAAAAGAAGTAACTACGAGGCTAGTTTAATAGTTGAACTCTTAAGTAGTTCTAATCCATTTAACGATGCAGGGAATTTTACAGCTCCAGTCACTACGCTTGATAGAGTTATAAGTGTAAATAGATTCATAAATAGTTTCAGAAAGACTTCATCCCGGGAAGATTTTAAATACATGGTCTCACTTCTAACTCATAAAATAGTAGAAGAGCAAAAAGATAATTTGTCTAAAATTTTTAAAGAGCTACAATTGCCTAAAGCCTTTACCTTTGAATATGTTCAAAATCTATTGTATAAACGTTTGCAGGAACTTCCAGTTAGTGAAAGTATCTCTGAGAGTGATTTTAGTATGACTGACTCTTTACGAAGCTTAATAGGAAGTTTGTATATACTTGATCGACCTTTTCCACCTATTAGAGAAAAAAGTCCTGTTCCGGTTCAAAAAAGAATAGATACGGGCTTAATTGCACAGAATTTTGTTGTAGGTAATAACTTTAGCACTTCCAGGTTTAGATTATATTCTGATGAAATAAGAATGGGTTTATTAAACCAGATATTCTCACACCCGCTTTTGGAAAATGATAAAAGAAAAGAGGAAGTAATTAAAAGTCTGTTTCAAAAACTGCATATAAATTTTTTACCTAAAAAAAGAATATTTTATCCTGAAGCTACAAAGCCTGACGATCAAAGACATTGGTCGTTTTTAAGATCATTGAATTCCTTTATTCTTAAGTGTATAAAACTTGTGGCTGGAGGAGATAGGGTAGTAACGGACGTAGTTGGAGACTTAGTTATAAGAGGTGCAATGGGTTTATATTTACAAGAAAAGGGATATCTTCCTTCCAGCTCAAACAGAAAGTACAAGAATTTACTTAGAAGTACCGCCTTAGGCATATTACGCCTTGCTAAGGATTCCGAGGATATGAGAGAAGGCTTTAAAAATGCTATTGCAGGATTTTCAATCGCTTCAATGTATGCAAGGAAGATGAATGAAGTAAGCTTACCCGAGATTATAAGAAATACACAGAATAGATTAATCGGAGATATAAGTGCTAAGGAATATAGAGCAAGGTTCGGCGGAGAAGAAGCAGATTACGAAAGAGAAGTTGACGCAGTGCGGTATATTCCAATAGAAGATATAACTTTAAGAATAGAAAAATTAATTACTGAATTTAAAAATGAATATTTTGGGGAGGACTACGAAGAAAACAAGACAAAATATATCCTTGAAATACTTGAAAGATCAATAAGTTCTTGAGTAAAATGAGTTAATGACCGGGAGGACGCATGATTTGGCTGCTTTTACAGCTCTTAACTTAGTTGTTGTTACAACTTCTGTTCCGCAAATGACTATCCCAACAGCTTTTGTGGCTCTTTCTGCAAACTTTATTGGGGGATTGGTTCCGGATATTGATCAGCAAACTTCAATGTTCTGGAAAAATGTAAGAGGCGGAGGATCCCTGGCTGTGCTGGTTGCACCACTTTTAGGAGGACATAGATTTATTTCTCATTCAGTGATAGGTGTAATTTTATTTGGATTTTTATCAAAACTTCTATTTAATATGCTCGGCTCATTTATTGTGGTGGACATGCAAATTGTATGGATAGCTTTTATGATAGGCTATATATCCCACCTTTTGATGGACACACTAACAAAAGACGGAGTCGCCTGGTTTTTCCCGTTTTCCTGGAGGATAGGATTTCCTCCATTTAGTTTTTTAAGGGTAAAAACAGGGGGTTTGATTGAAAAAATACTTGTATTCCCGGGTCTTGTTTTCCTGAATGGGTATCTCATATATTCATTCTATCCAAAATATCTGGAGTTTTTAGGGAATTTAATAAGGTAAATTATTTATTTCCAACCCCCGGGGTTAGATAGCTTCGAACCTCAGGAAAATCTGTGTGACCAGCTTAGTACATTAAACAGACTTCGTAATTTCTGTGAGATATTTCTGTCTATGGATATTTTACCAGATTTAATATGGTGGTTACAACCAGAATTAGCTTCAAAAACTCCCGAGATTAAAAAATAAGCCACTTTCCCTTATTATTTATCTCTTTTTTATTATGGTTAGATACGGGTTTTTTCTGTATAATAAACTACAATAACAATTGTTAACTAAGATGGCGGAAAATAAGATAAGATTACCAAGACTTTTAAATATTAACCAAGTAGCAAAAATACTAGGAGTTGTACCTACAACATTGAGAAGGTGGGATAATAGTGGAAAGTTAAAAGCTATTAGGATAGGTAATAAGCGCGGAGTGGGTGAAAGACGATACCGGAGAGAAGATATTATTAAATTAATAACAAATTTATAGATTTGTCTGTAAACTCTAGAAATTAACGTCAAGGGCAATTGCAAACGTGGAAGAAAAAATAAGACTATGAATCAAATTACACATTCAAATAATATAACAACAGAGCTAAACGGTACTGGATTATTTCTCGAATCTGTAGTTTATAACTTATTAATTAAGAATTCAGAATATAAAGTTTTGCGAGAAGAACCTTATTCTGGCTATACCTCAGAATCTTTTGAGGGTGTCATTGATATTTTATTAGTTAAGCTTTTACAAAGTGCTGGTCGAATAATATGCCTAACGATAGAATGTAAAAAAGCAGACCTTGCACAAAAAAAGTGGGTAATAGAAAGATGGATTAAGCCTGACGAAAGCAATTATCCTTTTGATTATTATGAAGCAGGAGTGAACAATTTTAATTTTAATAAAAATATATTTTTCCCTTCTCTAGGATATGGTGGAATGAAATTTTTTGATCAAGGTATACAGACGTTCGAATTTAATGAGAGTTTAGGAAAGCTGAGTAGAAATCAAGGGGAAAGACCATATCTTGCATTAAGACAGGCAAATGAGGCAATCTCGAGCTTTGTGGATGAAAGAAAAAACAGGATTTATGAAATCTTAGGAGTAAACTTTAGGCAATATGATATTTTATTTATTCCAGTGGTTATTACAACTGCAGATCTTCTACTTCTAGACTATGATCCAGAAAAAATAGATTTAAGTAGAGGCGAGATAGACATTAAAGAAGTCAAATTAAATCCTAAAGATTGGGTTCATTATGAATTTCCATTACCATATAGTTTAAGAACAAGGGCACAAGGAGGGTTGGGTCCGGTTAAACGTCCATCATTTATTGTGTCAGCAGAAAAATGCGAAGAATTTGTTACAAAATTAATGAAAGATTCTGAAAGTTATGTTTTATAAAGAAGACAATAATTGATTCGATCCTTGTGGCCAAGACGGATCAGAAAATCTTCTGCCAACTTTCGCTCTCTAACAGGAAGATACTTTCACCATAAGGATCATTCGGTAAGTGTATTTTATCATAAATTCATGGATATTTTTTTGTTATAATCAAAGTGCCAAAACGTTAGGTGTTTCTGTTGAAGATTTATTGAAATAAAAATATGACTAATATTGATATTTTAATCAACAAAATAAACGGAAAATATTTTAAATCTTTTACCTTGAAAAGAGATTCTATTTCAAGTGAAGAGGATTTAAGAGTTGCATTTTCATCTTTAATAGATATTATCTCTCGCGAAAATAAGGTAACTATTCAAGAAGAACATCATGAGTATACGGTATTAAAGGGTCGCATTGATTCTCTTTATGGCGAGGTAATAGTTGAATATAAGGAACCAAATTATCTAGACAGTTCTAATAGTTCTCAAAAAAATATAAAAGCAATTGAACAGGTTAAGCGCCACATTATTGGTATAGAAAATAGACAAAAGATAGACATTAACAGATATCTCGGTGTAATTTTTGATGGCTTTAAAATCGTTTTTATTAGAAGAAGAAATAATTTATGGGATGTAGAGAACCCTGTAGAAGTTAATGAAAAGTCATTTAAATTACTTCTTCAAAGACTTTTTTCTATTGGAATACAAGGAAAAGCTTTAATAATCGATAACTTAATTAAAGATTTCAGCATTATTTCCGAAGATACAGTTAATGACGTAAAAACACTACTAATCAATTTTATTAAAAATGAAGAAGGTAAGGTTAGCTTATTATTTGAGCAATGGAAAATACTATTTCGGGAAGTTTGCGGATACGATTTTGATACTAAAAAAATCGAAATAAAAGAGCTTGCTAAAACTTTTCGTTTAGAAAATGAAATAGATGATCTGCCAAGGATAATATTTGCTATTCAAACTTATTATGCACTTTTTATTAAATTACTTGGAGCTGAAACGCTTACCTATTTTCGTCATAGGGATAAGAGTTTCATCTCGTCTTTGAATGAAAGCAATCTTAAGCACAAAATTACTTCACTAGAAAGTGGTGAAATTTTCCGGTCTGAAGGAGTCAATAATTTTAACGAAGGAGATTTCTTTAGCTGGTATTTATTGTGTTGGAACAGTGATATAGAAAAAACAGTTCTAAAAATATCAACAAAGCTGAAGAATTATGATTTTAGTTCTCTGAATCTAGAACCAAAGGAGGCTAAAGATCTTATTAAGAATATTTATCATTATCTGCTACCACAAAAATTACGACATTCTTTAGGCGAATACTATACACCGGATTGGTTAGCTGAATTTTTGGTTGAAAAACTAAAAATTAATTTATCTAAAAATATTAGAGTTTTAGATCCTACGTGCGGATCGGGAACATTCCTATCGATCTTAATAGAAAAAATAAAAGAGAATGATGAAATTCCTGAAAAGGATAAATTAAGTACATGTTTAGGTAGTATCGTCGGGATAGATTTAAACCCCCTGGCGGTAATCTCTGCAAAAACAAATTATTTAATTGCACTATCAGAGTACTTAAAAGACATAAAAGAGAGTGGAATAGATATTCCCATTTATCTAAGCGATTCTTTGCTTGCCCCGCTTGAATTTAAAACCGAACATAAAGCATACTACTCTTTGCCAACAAAAGTTGGGATATTTAAAATCCCGGTTTCTTTAATACGTAATAAACAATTAGATATATTGTTAAACCTTGTAATAGCGTGCGTTGATGTAGAGCTAAGCTCCGATAAATTCGAGAGCAAATATAGAAAACTTGAATTGAATCTCACAAAGGCAGATGATGAATTGATTCATGAATTTTACGAAACACTCCTTGATTTACAGAAAAAAGGGCTTAACGGAATATGGGCTAAAATAATTAAAAATATATTTGCACCTGCATTCTTTGAAAATTTCGATTACATTGTTGGAAATCCACCGTGGATAAATTGGCAGAATCTACCGGAGGACTATAGAGATTCAATAAAAAAATATTGGGAAGATTATAAAGTTTTTCTACATAAAGGGTTAAAGGCGAGACTGGGCTCGGCTCACGATGATATTAGTGTACTTTTGACATACGTTGTAATGGATAAGTATCTAATAAAGAACGGCTTTCTTGGTTTTGTTCTCCCCCAAAATTTATTGCAATCATCAGGCGGAGGTAATGGATTCAGAAGATTTAAAATCAAAGATGAGGTGCAGGTTAAAGCAGTCGCCGTGGATGATTTTGTTTCTGTACAGCCCTTTGCAGATATTGGAGCTTCGAACAAGCCCGCAACAATAATTTTACAAAAGAATAATGTGACTACATACCCAGTTCCGTATCGTAGATGGTATAAAAAGGAGAAAGGAACAATTCCTTCTGACCAACCATTAAGTGCTGTACTTCCATTATTAAAAAGTGGAGATCTTGTTGCAGAACCTATAAGAGACAATGTCCTTGGATCCTCGTGGTTTATATCTGATAGTAGGAAGATTAAGATATTAAAAGCATTGGTCGGTCATTCAAGTTATCGTGCCCGAAAGGGGGTGGATTTTAGTCTTAACGGTTTATATTGGGGGAAAATATCTAAATCTAAGATTAAAGGGAACATACTTTTTGAAAATCAAGCGGATATTGGAAGAAAAAAACTAAAGTTTTATCAGGTATCACTTGAAGCAGATGTGATTTTCCCGATACTCCGGGGAAAAGATATGGGAAGATGGAAAGCTAAACCTGAGTTCATAGCAATTATTCCTTATGATAACAGCGGGAAATGCATTCAAATAGATGAATTAAAAAATAAGTTCCCAAATACTTATAAATTCTTTTATAAAACAGATCAAGAAATTACCAAATGGTTAGAAACGAGAGGGATCTATCAAAAACACCTAAAATATGCGAATGTTCCTGTCCATGGCCTATACGATATTGGCGAATATACTTTCAGTAAATACAAGGTTGTTTGGAAGGCATTAGCGAGTGGAATGATAGCAAGTGTAGTAAATTCCATTGATAATGAATTATTGGGAAATAAATTGGTTATACCCGATCATAATGTTTTAATAGTCCCCCTAGATACTGAACAGGAAGCCAATTATCTTTGTGGAGTTTTGAATAGTGAGATAGTTAATGATTTCGTCATTGCTTATATTTCGTGGTTTTATTCAAGTCATATTTTAGAACATATCAATATTCCAAATTTTGACAGCAATAATAAAGAGCATTTAAAGATTAGTGAGCTATCAAAAATGGGTCACAAAAAAGGTGCATTAACAAGTTCAGAACAAGCAGACTTGAATAGTGCCGTTGTAAAAATTTTAGGAGATAATTAAATAATTTGCCGCCGAAGTTAAAATTCAGTAGAATTTTAACGAAAGCCGCCAAAGAAAAACTTGAAATCACCCTTTCCGTTCTGGTTTCTACCTTTGAACCGTAAGTGTTAAGCTAAGCAGTTACCGTTAACTTCTTTCATCTATTTTTAACTATTGTTAACTTGTGACCCCGGTTGGATTTGAACCAACGACCAAGACATTAAGAGTGTCCTGCTCTACCACTGAGCTACGGGGCCGGTTTACACTGAACCATTTCATGGTGAAGTGCGCGCCTGGAGGGAGTTGAACCCCCGACCCTCTGTTCCGAAGACAGATGCTCTAATCCACTGAGCTACAGGCGCATATGCATATTTTACCAGATTAACAGTTTTTATGAGGTTTTCTTTCCCACGAAAAATCCGGCTTGCGCCGGATTCTTCGAGAACCTGTAGACCTCGCGGTGAACAGGTAAAGCGTATATTATCATATCCTGTCTTTCTTGTCAACACCCCAATTTAGGTTCAAACCTTAATTTGGGTTATTGACATTACCTTTTCAAGGAATCTAAAATTATTTATAAGTACATGAATAATCTGGATATTCAAGTTGAGGTTATGAGGGCAGCGGGGTTAGATGATAATAGTATACTTAGGCTTGCTGAGATAAAAGGAAAAATAGCAACAGGAGCATTGGACGANCTTACAATTGAGTATAAAAGAGCTATGTTTTTAAAACACCTAGTTGATAGAGGGAAGTTGCGGGAATGGGCTGTAACTAAAACTCCAGTTCAAAAACATTTTTCAGGTCCTGAACCTTTAAACCCTTCTGAGTCTTCTGACATAAATTCCCAACCATAAACTGGGTTATTGCATTAGTAGTTCTGAGAGTTCCAAAGAAGCATAATTTATCTGATATAATTATTTTGTGAATAGAACTACATATCAGATTTTGCTTTATTATAAGCAGAGCTTGAAAAATAAAATTTATTATGAATAGTAGATTTAATGTACTTTTATTTTATAAATACACAAAAATTAGTGACCCTGAAGAGTTTAGGGTTGAGCACTTAAAACTTTGTGAGAAACTTAAACTAAAAGGCAGGATTATTATTGCCAGTGAGGGAATAAACGGAACAGTTGAAGGAACTATTAAAAACACCGAAAAATATATTAAGACTTTGACAAAAGACGAACGGTTTTCCGATATTCACTTTAAGAAAAGTATTGGTGATGGAAAAGCATTTCCAAAATTGTCTATAAAAGTTCGAGAAGAAATAGTCAGTGCACACCTAAATAATGATAAAAATCCGAAAAAGTTAACTGGTAATTATATTACTCCTGAACAATTGTATGGTTTAATTCACTCAGAGAAAAAGTTTTTCATAATTGATATGCGGAATGATTTTGAACATGCAGTAGGTTATTTTAAAAATTCTATCCTTGCTCCGTTTAAAAACTTTCGAGACTTGCCAATGGTTTTACCAGTTCTGGATAGTTTAAAAAATGAAACCATCATTACTGTTTGTACCGGGGGAGTCAGGTGTGAAAAAGCTTCAGGGTTTCTACTTATGAGTGGATTTAAGGAAGTTTACCAGCTCTATGGAGGAATAGTAAGTTATATGGAAAAATACCCTAATGAGGATTTTTTGGGAAGCCTCTATGTGTTTGACGGAAGAATAACAATGGGTTTTAATTTGGACTCATCTGACCATGTTGTGGTTGGAAAGTGTAAGTTTTGTAATAAATCTGCAGAAAA
>C687J35174_10001544_pt1 | contig 33290 bp, 37 predicted proteins | sample RifCSPhighO2_01_FD_35174 | JGI IMG/M metagenome (IMG submission 35174) | reverse complement strand
CGTTATTTGACCGCGTCCTTGAGTCCCTTTGCGGCGCGGAATTTCGGGGTGCGAGTGGCCGCGATGCGGATGGATTCTCCCGTGCGGGGATTGCGGCCCATGCGAGCGGGGCGCGCTTTCGCTACGAAAATGCCAAGTCCGGCGATCGAGACCTCGTCGCCCTTCTTGAGGCCTTCCGTGATGGAGGCGATGACCGTCTCAACCGCGCGCTCTGCATCGGCTTTCGAGGAGCCGAGGACGCCGTGAACCTTGTCTATGATATCTGCTTTGTTCATGGAGCTTTTTTGACTAGTAATCCCGCGCGGCCGATGGGGTGTCCTTCGGCACGAGCCTCGGGATGCCCAGGGGGCAGGTAGGGGAAAGTATAGAAAATGCGGTAGTTCCTGCAACCCGNCCCCTTTTGACTGGGGATAAGGGTTTTCTTGACCGTTTTACCTCGCGAATTCGACGACTCTGTTTTCGCGGATGACATTGACCTTGATTTCGCCTGGGTATTTGAGCTCCTCCTGTATCCGGAGCGCGATATCGCGAGCGAGCTTATGCACGGCAAGGTCAGGCACCTTGCCGGGATTCACGAAGACGCGTATCTCGCGCCCGGCGGCAATCGCATAACATTTCTCGACGCCCTCGAATGCGCCCGCGATGCGTTCAAGGTCGCCGAGTCGCTCAAGGTAGCGTTCTACCGTGTCGCGCCGTGCGCCCGGCCGGCCGCCGGAAATAGCGTCTGCGACCTGCACGATGATGGATTCCGGCGTCTCGTACGGATATTCTTCATGATGCGACTGCATCGCCTGTATGACGCGTTTATCAATGCCGAATTTCTCTAAGATGCGCCGGCCGATCTCGACGTGCGTGCCGGATACCTCGTGGTCGACGGCTTTACCGATATCGTGGAGGAGGGCGCCCGTCTTTGCGACCGTGACATCAGCGCCAAGCTCGCTCGCGAGCATGCTGGCGATGTGCGCCATCTCGATTGAGTGCGTGAGTACGTTCTGGCCGTAACTCGTGCGGTAATGAAGGCGCCCCAGAAGCTGGGTGAGCTTCGGGTCAAGCCCGATGACGCCAGTCTCATAGGCCGCTTCCTCACCCTTTTGTTTCACGATCTCGGCGACCTCCTGCTTCGTTTTCTCCACGAACTCTTCTATCTTCGCGGGCTGAATACGACCGTCAATGATGAGTTTCTCGAGCGCTATCTTCGCGATGTGGCGGCGAAGAGGGTCGAATGAGGAGAGGGTTATCTTGTCCGGCGCGTCGTCGATGAGCACGTCGACGCCCGTCGCGCGTTCGAAGGCCTTGATGTTCCGGCCTTCCTTGCCGATAATCTTTCCCTTCATCTCTTCGGACGGGATGGCGACCGAAAGCGTCGTCACTTCGGCGTTGACCGCGTTTCCAAGCCGGTGAATGACGGTGGTCAGAATACCGCGGGCTTTTTCTTCAAGACGCTCGCGTCCTGTCGCCTCAAGTTTCTGGAGACGGGCAAGAAGGGCATTCTCGTGCGCTTGTTCGAGGTCAGTGGTAAGACGCCGAAGCGCCTCGTCTTTTGAAATATGGGCAATCTTCGCGAGCTCCTCTTGTCGTTTCTCAATGAGCGTTTCCGCTTCTTCCGTCAATCGTTCTGCTTCATTCTCGCGACCCCGGATATTTTCAGCTTCCTCGACCATGCCGCGCTCGCGCTCGTCGAGAAACTCTTCTTTTTTCGAAAGACGCTCCTCCATCTTCGTGAGTTTTTCCTCACGCTCTTCAAGCGGAGCGAGCCGCTCTTCTTCTATCTGCGCGGCGCGAAGCTCCGCTTGGGCCTCTATCTTGGTCGCGCGCTCTTTTGCCTCAAGCATCTGCTGCTTGATGTCGAGCTCCAGAGAGCCGCGCTGACCGAGCGCGACGAGCCAACGGAGTATGTAACCGAGCACAATGCCGGCTGCGCCCGAAAGCGCAAGCAGCATCAGAACGAGTTTTATCGACATACGCCCTTTCGGTTAGCCTCGCGCCATGGGCGCGGGTAGTTCGTCTAAGAAAGTTCGGACGGGGAAGCGGTCGGAGTCAGTCGTGCGGCCAGTCGGTGTTTTCTCACTGTATCATACGTTCGCCCTGCTGTGCTCAGTATTTCGTCGCCTTCGCTCCTCAACACGAGTCCCGGCATGCTAGGACTCTCTATCGTCTACTGTTCACTGCTTACCGTCCCTTGTAGATTTGATCCACAAGGCCGTATTTCTTGGCTTCTTCGGCCGTCATGTAGAAATCGCGGTCAACGTCTTTTTCGATGCGTTCCAAAGGCTGTCCCGTCGATTTCGCCAATATCTTATTCAGCCGGTCGCGGGTCGCAACGATATGCTTCGCGTTTATCTCGATATCGGAGGCCTGTCCCTGTGCACCGCCCCACGGCTGATGAATCATCACTTCGGCGTTCGGAAGAACATGGCGTTTTCCCTTCGCTCCCCCGGCGAGAATGACCGCAGCGCCCGAAGCCGCTATGCCGACGCACACGGTCGCGACGTCCGGCTTGATATGGTTCATGGTGTCGAGCATCGCAAGTGTCGAGGTGACCGACCCTCCCGGCGAGTTCACGTATATCTGGATGTCCTTCTTCGGGTCTTCCGCTTCAAGGAAGAGCAACTGTGCGATGACAAGGTTCGCGACGTCGTCATCGATTGGGCCGCCAAGGAAGACGATGCGCTCCTTGAGGAGCCGCGAATAGATGTCATACGCGCGTTCGCCGAACTGCGACTTCTCGACGACGATAGGCACGAGCATGGAAGAGCGCGCTGGGCGACTTTCCCCGTTAAAGTTATGTAAGGCGGTATGCATGGTGCATGGATAGTATCGTAAAGAGATAACGTACGCAAAACGGCTCTGGATAGCGGGGCTATTTCCCCGTCTCGCTCGCGGGAAAGGGAGCCGGTTGTCCTTCTGAGATCCGTTTGCCCCAGACGTAGAACGCACCGATAACGATGATGGCGACGATAATGATGATGGAGATAAAAGCGCCGTAGGATTGCTGTTTTTTCGTCGGGTGGCCGCTTGCGTATGCTCTGCCGCTTTCCGGGATGCCGACGGGGAGCTCCGGGGTCTGAAGGGGATTCGGCAGGTTTTCCATGGTTAATGAAAGTATAACAAACCACCGCCTCGCCTATGTTTTTCGAGAAAGATAGCGTAGCAAGACTAGGGCACTNCGTTCCTCGCTGATAGAACCNTCAAGACACATCTTCTTCGCCGCTTCTTTCGAGACGCGCATCGTTTCTATATCTTCGTGCTCTTCCAGAGCTTGCGCACCGANCTTGACGTCCGTAACGACAAAATAGTGCAGGTCCCAATCCACCGTCAGTCCGCTCACGGACGTATGGATATGCGTGAACGTCCCGTCGTCGATGCCCGCCTCCTCTTTCGCTTCGAGACGTGCCGCCGCTTCTATAAGCGGCGAAAAATCCTTGTGTTTTGCAAGCGCATCAAGATAGTCCGCAAGCGAATCGTATACCTTCCCGCCCGGAAGTCGCACATCGTACTTTCCAAGTTCCGAACGATGTTCCCGCGTGAGAAGCAACGAGCCGTCAAGAAGCTCAATAATAAGGCGAACTCCTGGCGCGCGGCGCGCAATCTCGAGCGTCCGCTCATGCCCGTTCACGCTGTCCTTCCTCTCGACTATCGCGAAGAGGTGCCCCTTGTAGACAATGCGCTCNGTGAAGTCACTCATCGAACTTCGGCTTGTAATCCTTCTCGTATCGCTCTTGCGACTCGNGAATGACCTTGACTGCTTGCTCGGTACCCAGAAACTCACCGATGACGCCCGTAAGCGGCGTGCCGGGTTTCTTCAGCGCCTTGTAATTCTCCAGGTAGTATTTTGTTTCCGTCTTGAAATGCTCTCCGAGATCTTCGACCGTCCGTATATGGTCTACCCGCTTGTCGGCAGCGAGAACCCCGATGATCTTGTCGTCCACTTCGCCCTCGTCTGTGAACTTGACGCCTCCGATGACGCGCATCTCCACGAGACACCCGGCTACTAGGGACTCGGTTACGTTGACGAGCAGCGTGTCGAGCGCGTCGCCGTCATGGTCAAGCGTCTGCGGGATCGCGCCGTACGTGAAGGGGTAGGCGAGCGTCGAGTAGCCCACCCGATCAAGTTTCAACTGACCGGACTCGGTGATTATTTCGTATTTGTTGATTGACCCGGCTGACACCTCGATGATGTTATTCACAATACTCTTCTTCTCATCCGCGAACGCGGGAAGCACATGCAAGAGGTTCAGCATGTACCTCGACGGCTTGTGATTGATGTTGGCCATGGAGAAAAGAGTACCCTACAAATTAGTTTTCGTCCTTCGCCTTGTCCCGGTCTTCTTCTTTGTCCGCAGCTGTTTCGTCGGAGGCGGGAAGGATGGTGAGTTCTTCCTCCGCGGGAAGCACGGTCTTCTCTGTTTTTTCTTCCGTTACGATTTCCGCGCTCTCGGTCGGCATAACGCCGGCCGCCTCCGCGGGATTTTCGGGAGCGATCTCGACTCCTTCCTCGCTCGTCTGCGCGACACTCTCTCCTTCGGACGAGATGATGTCGATGTTCCAGCCGGTGAGTTTTGCGGCAAGGCGTACGTTCTGTCCACCGCGCCCTATCGCGAGCGACTGTTGGTCCTCGGATACGGTCACCGTGGCGCGGTGTTCCCTTTCGTCGAGCTTGACGCTGAGGACGGACGCTGGAGAGAGAGACTCCTTGATAAAGTCTCCGACCGTGTCGCTCCACTCGATGATGTCGATGCGCTCGCCGCCGAGCTCGCTCATCACGGTCGAGACGCGCACGCCTCGCTGCCCGACCAAGGAGCCGACCGGGTCCACGTGCGGGTCGATCGAAACGACGGCGATCTTGGTGCGGCTTCCCGCTTCGCGCGCAAGGGCTTTGACGACGACGCTTCCCGCGGCAAGCTCGGGCGCCTCGAGATTGAACAGTTTTACGAGAAATTGCGGATGCGCGCGGGAAAGACGCAAGTAAACGCCGCGAAACCCTTCATCAACCGCGTAGAGATAGGCGCGGATACGCTCGCCCATGCGGTAGCGTTCACCCGGGATCTGTTCCTCGTAGGGAATGATGCCGGTCGCGCGGCCAAGGTCGATGAAAATAGCGCCGCGTTCGACTCTCTGTACGACGCCGGAAACGATCTCGCCCTTTTTGTGGCCGAACTCGTCCAGGATGGAAAGCTTCTCCGCTTCGCGGATTTTCTGGATGACGACCTGCTTGGCCGTTTGCGCCGCAATGCGGCCGAAGTCCTCCTGCGGCTCAAGCGGAAAGACCAGTTCGCCGCCGACAGCCGCATCGCGCTTGATGCGCCGCGCGTCCGCAAGCAGGATATGTTTCTCCGGATCAAATCGGGGAAGTTCTCCTTCGGGAGTTTCTTCCTCGCGCAATCGCTCGCGGTGTTCCGGCTCGGAAAGCTCGTCCTCGCCCTCTTCGGGAAAACGCACCAAGGTCTCATCGACCACGGTCTTCACCTGTTCGAAGGAGACCGTGCCGGTGTCCATATTGAGCTTCGCGCGCACGATCTGGCCCCGCTTCCCGTATTCTTTCTTATACGCAGTCGCCATCGCCGCCTCTATGGCGTCGACCATCGTCTCTTTCGTGATGCCGCGATCCGCGAATTCTCCGAGAACTGAATTGATTGTTTTCAAATCCAACATATGGGTTGTGTATGTCGCCCGTTTTCCTAATAAGAAACGCCCGCAGCGCGGACGTTCCAGGGTGAAGACAGTGTAGCGGAAATGGAGCCGAAAGTCAACACTGGTTTTTCGCGACGGCATCTGTGCGCCCTCCCGCGGTGCTACAATCGAAAGATAACGCATGAACGTTTCGGAATCAGAACTCAAGGCATTCATTCTTGATTCGGGGCTCGTCTCCCGCAAGGAGGTCGAGTCTGCGGCAGAAGAGGCCCTGAAGCGGGAGCAGTCCGTAGGCGACATCCTCGTCTCGCGCGGCGCGATAAACGAAGACGCCCTCCGGCGCATCAAGGCCTATGTGCTCGGCATCCCATTCGTGAATCTGAAGGACAAGAAGATACCGTTCGAAGTCCTGTCGCTCATTCCGGAACCTATCGCCCGCACGCACTCAATTGTCGCCTATAAGAAGAGCGAAGAGGAGCTTGAGGTCGCGATGCTCGATACCGAAGACCTCCCCTCCATCGATTCCGTCCGGAAGAAGACGGGGCTCAAGATACTTCCGCGTCTGACGGATGACGAATCTCTCAAGCACATCCTCTTGCAATACCAGAAATCCCTCAAGGAAGAGTTCGGCGACCTCATCACGACCGAGGCGGGACGCCTGAAGCTCGTGAAAGACATCGGCGGTGAGGAAATGTCGGGAGAAGACCTCAAGAAAATGGCCGAAGACCTGCCTATCGTTCGCATCGTCGACACCCTGCTCCGCCACGCCATCATCCAAGACGCATCCGATATCCACATCGAACCCGCGGAACAGGAAGTGCTGGTACGCTATCGTATCGACGGCATCCTTCACGATGCCATGACCTTGCCGAAAGCCGCCGCCGCAGGCATCACGGCGCGCATTAAGGTGCTGGCGAATCTCAAGCTCGACGAGAAGCGTCTGCCGCAGGACGGGCGTTTCAAGATGGAGACTGAGAACGACAAAGTTTCATTCCGCGTTTCACTTCTCCCGACGTATTTTGGAGAGAAGGTCGTTATGCGCCTCCTGCGCGAGACCGGTGAAGGATTTACGCTCGACGTACTCGGGTTTCATGGAGAAACCATGGAGCGGATACATCAAGCGACCAAGCAGACGACGGGCATCATCCTCATTTCCGGTCCCACCGGTTCCGGAAAGACGACGACCTTGTATACGATTCTCGATATTCTCAACACGCCGGATGTGAATATCTCCACGATTGAGGATCCGATCGAATACCAGATGAAGCGCATCAATCAGACGCAGGTAAATCCTGCGATCGGCTTCACGTTCGCGAACGGGCTTCGCTCTCTCGTGCGCCAAGACCCCGATATCATCATGGTGGGCGAGATCCGCGACGGCGAAACGGCGTCCTTGGCTATAAATGCCGCTCTTACCGGTCATTTGGTCCTTTCCACGATCCACACGAACAGTGCCGCGGGCGCGATCCCGCGCCTTATCGACATGGGCGTCGAACCGTTCCTCCTCGTCTCGACCGTGAAGGTCATCGTCGGCCAGCGCCTCGTCCGCAAGCTCTGCGACGGCAAGGAAGAGTACACGCTCTCGAAGGTCGAGCGGGCGAAAGTGACGGGCGAAGAGCATTTCGAAGCGGCGCTCGCCTCGCTGATGGCAGAGAAGCTCGTCAAGCCGAACACGAAGATAGATGCGCTACCGTTCTACCACCCGAAGCCGTCCGCGGAGTGCGAAGACGGTTACGCCGGCCGCATCGGCATCCATGAGATTCTCTCGGTATCGTCGGCGCTTCGCGAAATCATCCTCCATAGCGGCACATCGGACGCGATAGAAACGCAGGCGCGGAAAGAGGGTATGCTCACCATGCTTGAGGACGGCGTNTACAAGGCGGCCCGCGGCACCACCTCGCTCGAAGAGGTGCTCCGTGCCGTGAGCGAATGACCATGAAATTCAAAGCGACACTCAAGAAGGGCGATGGGACGGAAGAGCACCGTATCATTGACGCTGCGTCGCGGTTCGCGGTGTACGAACAGGCGGAAAAGGAAGGATACGCGGTCACGGCTCTCGAAGAGGGAAGCGGTTTTGCGCTTCCCTCGTGGACGAAGGTTTCGATCGGCAGCGGCGTGAGCGTGGACCAGAAGATCACGTTCGCCAAAAGCCTTGCCGCGATGCTCGGCGCCGGCCTTACACTTGCGCGCGCGCTTGCGGTCACCGAGCGGCAAGCGAGCAGCAAGCGTATGCGCGAAATCGCCACTGAGCTCGGCGAGAACGTAAAGAAGGGCTCGACGTTCCACGAAGCGCTGGCGGCGCACCCGAACGTGTTCTCGAAGCTCTTCGTCGCGATGGCGAAAGCGGGAGAGGAGTCAGGGACGCTCGCGAACTCGCTCACCGTCGTCGCGCGTCAGATGGAACGTTCGCACACGCTTGCGCGTAAGGTAAAGGGCGCGATGATCTATCCTTCCATCATACTTTTCGCCATCGTCGTGATCGCAATCCTTATGCTCCTCTATGTCGTGCCGACACTGTCCGCGACCTTTGCCGAGCTCGGCGTTGAGCTCCCCGCCATGACGCGAGCGATCGTCACAGCCTCGAATTTCATGCTGAATAATGCGGCGCTAACCTTGGCTGGAGTCGTTACCGTCGTCGTCGGTCTCGTGGTACTCCTCAAGACGCCGGCGGGCAGCGCGGGATTCACCGCGCTCCTTCTTCGCGTGCCGGTTGTGGGGCTTCTCGTGCGTGAGACGATGAGCGCGCGCGCGGCGCGTTCCCTGTCTTCTCTCCTCTCGTCCGGCGTCGAGATGCTGCTCGCGCTTTCGATCACCGAAGAGGTGGTTGGTACTCGCGCGTTCGCGCAGGTCGTCGCCGAGGCGAATGAGCGCGTCAAGAAAGGAGAAGCGCTCTCTGCCGCGTTTACGGACCACCCGAAACTTTACCCGGTCCTGTTCTCCGACATGATTGCGGTCGGCGAGGAGACCGGGAAGGTCGCCGAGATGCTCTCCCAGGTCGCGGAATACTACGAGGACGACGTTGAGAACCGGACGAAAGACCTTTCAACCGTCATTGAGCCTGTCCTCATGCTCCTTATCGGCGGCGTGGTCGGTGTCTTCGCGCTCTCCATGATCTCGCCAATCTACTCGATCACGGAAAATATCTAAAAGATCCCTTTCGGTTCGCTCCTTCATGTGGCACTTTTGAAATACGTTCCCTGAACTCATGCGCTATCATTAGTATATGCGTTTCTTGCGCTCTTTCCCGATGCGGGGCATGGGTCTTGCCGACGTGACGGTCGGTGTCGCGCTCACGCTCATCATCTTCCTTTCCATCTTCGGCGTGTTGCGTGCCTCACTCCTTCTCTCTGCGCTTACGAAAGCGAAATCATCGGCCATCGCGCTCGCGAACGAGCGGGTCGAGCATGTCCGCGCGCTTGCCTATGACGATGTGGGAACGCTGGGCGGCATCCCAGCGGGCCTCATCGAGGCGGAGGAGGATGCAACGGTGAACGATGTGCCGTTTGGGGTCCATACGTTCGTGCAGTACGTCGATGACGCAGCCGACGGTCTCGGCGCATCTGACGAAAATGGCGTTCCCGCGGATTACAAGCGCGTCCGTGTGGCCGTTTCCTACGCGATCTCGGGAGTCGGGAAGGAGGTATCGCTCGTGACGAACGTCGCTCCTTCCGGTATCGAAACGACAGAGGGCGGCGGAACGCTCCGAATCGATGTGGCGAACGAGACTGGCGTTCCGGTCGCGGGCGCGACGGTGCATATAGAGAACACAGATACGAATCCCGATATCGACGTGATCACGTTCACGAATACGGACGGTCTCGTCTACCTGCCCGGCGCTCCTCCCGCGACCGGATACGTCATCACCGTTACCAAGGCGGGGTACGATTCCGAGTCGACCTATGACCAGACCGAAGCAAATCCGAATCCGACGCCCGGACACCTCACGGTCGCCGAAGGCGAAACGACGACTGGCACTTTCGCTATCGATCGCACGGGTTCGCTTACGATATTCGCGTCGTCTCTCGAGACCGAGGAGGCGAGTTCGACGCCGCTTTCCGGAGTCTCCATAACGCTAGTGGGGAACAAGACTATCGGCTCTACCGCTCTTGGCGCTCCCATATACAAAACGATCGAGGCACAAGAAACGAACGCGGAGGGTGCTGCCGGTTTTGTACTCGAGACGGACGTATACGCGCTCTCTGTTGAAGGATACGATGTGGCGAGTTCATGCCTGCCTGCCCCCTACACGTTTCCTCCGGACGGCTATATCACTCCCGAGCTTACCCTCGTGCCGGAGACGCCGAATTGGCTCCTCGTATTCGTGCGAGACGGTGCCGGCGCGCTGGTATCCGGAGCGACCGTCGAACTTTCACGCGGCGCGTTTTCCGAAACGGTACTCACGGACTCATGCGGGAATGCGTATTTCGGCGGTTTCGGCACCGCGCACGATGACTATGCGCTCACCATATCGAAAACGGGGTATGCGACGACGGGATTCGGCGGCGTATCCGTATCCGGCCAATCATTCTATGATGCGACCTTCGAGTAGCGGCCTGCCTCGCCGGCAGGCGGGTATGACATTTGTCGAGACCCTCGTCGTCGTCGCAATTACGAGCCTTGTCGGCGTCCTCCTTGCTTCCGGGCTCGCATTTTTCTACCGCACGAATGCATTCGTCTTCGAGCAGTCGTCGGCTATCGACAGCGCCCGCCGGGGCATCGAGTTCGCGATGCGGGACCTGCGCGAAGCGTCCTATGGCGACGACGGAGCGTATCCGTTCCTCGACGCAGCGACTTCGAGCGTCACGTTTTTCGCAGATATCGACAGCGATCCTTCCGTCGAGAAAGTGCGCTACATGCTTCTCGGTTCGACGCTCNATCGCGGCGTCACCAGTCCTGCGGGGAATCCGCCNAGCTATGCGAACCAGCCCGAAGCGACGAGCACTATCGCAGGCTTCGTGCGGAACTTCAGTTTTGAGACCTCCGTGTTCCGCTATTTCGATGCGAACGGTGTCGAGCTCGTACCGCCCTTGAACGTCGCGGATGTCGTTTCCGTGTCAGCGACCGTGATCGTTAATATCGATGCGAATCGCGCGCCGGACGAATTCATACTCACAGGGAGCGCGACCTTGCGGAACCTTCGTATTGACGATTGATATGAAACACTTCTCGCGCCATCGGGGATTCATGATGCTTCTCGGCATCGTCTTTAGCGCGGTCTTCCTCACCATACTCGGCGGACTCTCGAGCTTCATACTTACAGAAAACCGTCTGCAGGACCTGAAGCGGGCGCAGAGCGAAGCGCTTGCGGTTGCCGAAGGAGGGCTTGAATACTACCGCTGGTATCTTGCGCACAACCCCGGGGATCTGACGCATGGAACGGGGGAAGCCGGACCCTACGACATCGAGATTCCGGATCCCGAGGGAGGAATCGCCGGTACCGCCTCGCTTTCGATTGGCGGGAACGTATCCTGCGGGATTACGACCTCGATCGACATCGCATCGACCGGGACGAGCGCACGGGATGCGAGCGCCTCGCGTACGGTAGTCGGTCGTTACGCGCTCCCCACCGTCGCCCAGTTTTCCTACGTTCTGAATAGCAGCGTGTGGGCGGGCGGCGACCGCATCATCAACGGTCCGTACCACAGTAACGGCGGCGTCCGCATGGACGGGACCGCGAATGCGCCGGTCACGAGTTCTCAAGCGACGTGGAATTGCACGACGGGTTTCGGTTGCAATCCCGGACAGCCTACGGCGCCCGGCGTCGTAGGGAACGGTCCCAACCAGGATCTCTGGAGCTATCCCGTGCCGCAGGTGAATTTCGAAGCGATTGCGGCCGACTTCTCGGACCTGCAAACGCTTGCGGAAACCGAAGGGATCTTCTTGGGACGCTACAGCTCGGGAAACGGCGGCGTTGCGTACCATAAGGGCTACCACCTGATCTTCAACGGGGACGGGACCGTTACGGTGCAGCGGGTAACGAATGAATACGTCATGCAATCAGTGCCGATCAGTAACCCGTCCGCGGGACTCGTCGATGACTATACCCGCATCAGGAACGAGTCGGCGTACGATACCTATCAGATCCCCGCGGATTGTCCGCTCATCTTTGTCGAAGATCACACGTGGATTGAGGGAAGCGTGAACGGAAAGGTCGTCGTTGTCGCCGCCGACGTGGATCATACGGGCGTCGCGCCCTACGTCATTGTGCCGAACAACATCACCTATACGGCATACGACGGCTCGGCCGGCTTGACCGTCATTGCGGAAGACGACGTTCTCATCGGTCCGACGTCGCCGCAGGATATGACCTTGAACGGCATCTTCATAGCGCAGGGCGGTGCCTTCGGGAGAAATCTCTACACGTGCTCGTATCCGAGCTATGACGACAAGGGCACGCTCACCATCCTCGGTACGACGGTATCGAACTTGCGTACCGGCACCAAGTGGACCTATTCGGGCTATGGGTGCGGCAGCAATCGCACCTCGGGCTACCAGACCCGCATCGATGCTTTCGACCGGCGCCTGGTGAGCGATCCGCCGCCCTTTACTCCCGCAGTCTCGCCGGGCTACGAGTTTGTCGAGTGGAGAGAAGAATGAGTGGTGATACCATAGAGGAATGCTGGTCGTCGCGAACTGGAAGGCGTATGTGGAGGATTCGGATAAGGCGAAGGAGCTCTTCGCTCTTGCAAAGCGGCTTGCGTCCCGCGTCGGCGTCACCATTATCCTCGCCCCTTCTGCGCCACAGATAGGTCTCCTCCTCTCTTCCATCAACCGCTCCAAGGTCAGGATTGCGGCGCAAGACGTGTCAGAAACCACGGGCGGCGCGCACACCGGCGAGGTGAGCGCCCAGATACTCGCCGATTTTGGCGTATCCCACGTCATCGTCGGGCACTCGGAGCGGAGAGCGCGCGGGGAAACGGACGCCGTCATCCTAGAAAAAGCAAAGCATGCGCTCGCACACGATATCTCGCCTATCCTCTGCGTCGGCGAACGAGAGCGCGATCATGAGGGAACATACCTTACCGTCATACGTTCCCAGATTGCCGCTGTGTTCGAGTCCTTGTCCCAGAAAGAGCGCATGCAGGTCGTGATCGCCTATGAACCCGTGTGGGCGATAGGCAAGACGGCGCTCGAATCCATCACGCCGCATGACCTTACGGAGATGGTGCTCTATATCAGGAAGGTACTCGGTGATTTCCTTCCGCACAAGGCACCCGCCCGAGCAGCAATTCTCTATGGCGGTTCGGTGGAACCCGGGAATGTCCGCGATCTAGCCGCAAGTTCAGGTATCGACGGTTTTCTTGTCGGTCACGCTTCGGTCGAGGCGGAGATGTTCGCCGGCCTCATAAAAGCGCTTGCGTGAGTCAGATCCTGCGAGATGATGAAAACGGTTCGAGACATCCCCATTCTTAAGGGTATTCCGATATTGGTACGAGCAACCTTGAATGTTCCGGTTGAGAAGGGGAAGGTTGTCGACACCTTCCGCCTCCGGCGCGCGCTCCCCACCATCGAGTTCTTGAGAGCGAAAAAAGCGCGTTCCATCCTGATAAGCCATATCACAGGAACCGGGACGGAGACATTCGAACCCATGTGGGAAGCGATGAGGCAGTGGATTCCGGACCTGTCGTTTTGTCCAGTATCGACGGGGCCTGCGGCGCGCGCGGCGGCTCGAGCGCTTTCTCCCGGGGGAGTGCTCATGCTTGAGAATCTTCGCCGCGACCGCGGTGAAGAAACGAACCGCAGAGAGTTCGCGGCCGAATTAGCCTCGCTCGCGGACGTGTTCGTCGAGGATTCTTTCGACGCGTGCCACCGGGAGCACGCGTCCATCGTTAGCGTACCGAAACTCCTCCCTTCCTACGCCGGACTCCTTGTTGAAGAAGAGGTACGAGAGCTTTCGAGGGCTCTCAAGCCCGCGTCCCCGTCTCTCGCGATCGTTGGCGGCTCCAAGTTCGAGACCAAAAAAGCGGTCCTGTCGAAACTTCTCACGATCTATGACCACGTTTTTGTCGGTGGCGCGGTCGGAAACGATTTTCTCGCAGCCGCGGGGAATCCCGTAGGGAAGTCCCTTGTTTCCGGAGCGGATCCGAAGACCGTCCACGGCCTGCTTGAAAGCGAGCGGCTCCTTACCCCCGTGGATGTCGTCGTTTCTTCCGTACGAGGAAGACGCACCACGCGCTCGGATGACGTACGGAGCGACGAGGCGATATTGGATAACGGGCCGGAGACCGTCTCCCTCCTGCAGAACTTCATCGGGAAGGCGAAGACTATCCTGTGGAACGGCCCTATCGGGAACTACGAGGACGGCTATGCCGAAGGTACGGAGGAAATCGCGCGCGCCATCGCGGGGAGCACCGCCTACTCGATCGTCGGGGGCGGCGACACTGTCGCGGCCATCGAGACCCTGGGTCTCAACGACCGCTTCTCATTCATGTCGACCGGCGGTGGCGCGATGCTCGAATTNCTCGCCAAAGGGACCTTGCCCGGCATTCGAGTGCTTGGCTAACGTATCGCCACTTTTATCTTTTCCGCGACTTTTTCCTTCTCTCCTTCTTCATACGGTTCTTCGCCATGCCAGGGCTCGTGTCCGTCGCCGAAAAAGCGCGGGATGATGTGGACATGCGCGTGGTCGAGGATGAGTTGCCCCGCCGCCGGGTCGTTGTTCATGGTGATGTTTATTCCTCCTGCGCCGACCGCCTCCTTGATCGCAGGAGCGAGCCGCTTCGCGACCAGCATGAGGTGCGCGAACAGGTCTTCGGGAAGCTCGTATACGTTCGGATAGTCCCGTTTCGGGATAACGAGCACGTGGCCCTTATTGACCGGATTTATGTCGAGTATCGCGAGGACGCGGTCGTCCTCGTAGACTTTCCACGATGGAAGCTCTCCCGCGATTATCCTGCCGAAGACGCCTTGAGCCATTGCCACTAAGGATAGCGTGAAGAGCCTCCTGCTACAATTGACCACGATGTTTACGCTCCACGAGCCCATCGATGAAAGCGTACGTGCCGCGCTTGCGGAACACGACGACCTTACCGCAGCACTTCTCGCTCGCCGCGGCGTCCAGGGAGCGAAGGACGCCGCGACCTTCCTTTCTCCCTCATACGACGAGCATCTTGCGGATCCGCTTCGCATCACCGATATGGAAAAAGCGGCGAAGCGGCTTGCACAAGCGATCCTCGCGAAAGAACGTATCGCTGTGTGGAGTGATTACGACTGCGACGGCATTCCTGCGGGCGTGGTGCTCCACGATTTTCTCCGGAAAGTTGGTGCGGATTTCGAGAACTACATCCCGCACCGGCATCTCGAAGGGTACGGTGTGAACCGGACCGGCATAGAGGCGCTCGCCGCGCGCGGCGCGAAACTCGTTGTCACTGCCGATGTCGGCATCACGGATGTCGACGCGGTCCTGCGCGCGAATGAACTCGGCATGGAGGTTATCGTGACCGACCATCATCTCCCCGCCGAAATGCTTCCGCCCGCCTACGCCGTCGTCAATCCAAATGCGCGCGCGGATGAGCTGTCGCCGTTTCGCGGTTTTTGCGGAGCCGGGGTCGCGTGGAAGCTCGTCTGTGCGACGCTTGCTGTTTCGCCCGAACTTCGCACGCGGGTGCCGTTCGGGTGGGAGAAGTGGCTTCTTGATATGGCGGGATTCGCGACGATCGCGGACATGGTGCCGCTTTCGGGCGAGAATCGCGTTATCGCTTCATACGGTCTTCGCGTCCTTCGTAAGTCGCCGCGCATAGGACTCCAGAAATTGTGTGCCGTTGCCCGCGTGAATCAGCGCACACTTACTGAAGACGATGTCGGTTTCATGCTTGCGCCACGTCTCAATGCCGCGTCCCGCATGGGAGACCCGCGAGACGCGTTCCGACTCCTCACGACCGATGACGAGGGCGAGGCGGACATGCTCGCGAAGAAGCTTGAGAAAGCGAACCGCGAGCGCCGTTCCTCCGCGGGCGCCATCACGCGCGAAGTGCACGGCCGCCTCAAGGACCGAAGCGAATTGCCCGCCGTCATCGCGATGGGAAATCCGGAGTGGCGGCCCGCACTTCTCGGTCTCGTCGCAAATGGCATCGCTGAAACATACGAGCGTCCCGTTTTCCTCTGGGGGCGCGAAGCGAACTTGTCCCTCAAAGGTTCCTGTCGCTCCGACGGGCGCGTGCATGTGACGGAACTTATGACAGCGGCGCGCGAGACCTTCGTTGAATTTGGCGGCCACGCGTTCTCGGGAGGATTTACCGTTCGGGACGATACGGTTTTTTCCCTTGAAGCTCGACTGGTCGAGGCACACCTATCGCTCCCTGCTCGCGAAAATGCCGACGCACGTATGCAGGCGGACGCCGCACTTTCTCTTACCGAAGTGACTGACGTTCTGCTCGCGCGCATCGAGAAGCTGGCACCCTTTGGAGAAGGAAATCCAAAACCAATCTTTCTCATTCGCGACGCGGATATTACCAAGGTCGCGTGGTTCGGGAAAGGAGAGGAGCATCTCAAGGTCGCGCTCCTCCGTGACGGAAGCCCGCTCGAAGCCGTCTCCTTCTACGCGAAGCGCGAACTCGGGAATTCGGTTGCCGATCTTGCGGCAGGCGCCTGCATCACGCTTCTTGCGAACATAGAGCGCGATCAGTTCTCGCGTGGACAGCCGGTACGCCTGCGCATTCTCGCGCTCGCCTGATTGCTATACTCCCCGCATGCGTTTTTCCATCCATGCTGACGGCGGCGCTCGCGGGAATCCGGGACCGGCAGGAGCGGGTGCCGTCGTACGGGACGATGCGGGCAGGACGGTCGCCGAGATTTCCGAATACCTTGGCCTGACGACGAACAACGTCGCCGAATACACAGCCATCCTCCGCGGACTTGAGACACTCGCGCATCATCTTGGTGAACGGGCGAAAGACGCCGCTGTCGATGTTTCTATGGACAGCGAGCTCATCGTGCGGCAGATGAAGGGAGAGTACAGGACCAAACATCCGAACCTTGTCCCGCTTTCGCAACGAGTGAAGATCATCGTCATGAAGTTCCATTCGGTTTCTTTTTCGCACATTCCGCGGGAGAAGAATGTGGACGCCGACGCCCTCGCGAACGCTGCGATGGACCGCGGCGCATGATCGAAGCGGTTGCCGCGATCTCTGGTCTTGCGGGCGGAATCCTCCTCCACTCTTTCTTATTCTTCAGTTGGCCCGCTATCGGTCTCATCGCGCTACTCGGAATGCTTCTCGGCGGCGCGTGGTTTTTCACGAACCGCCGGTTCCTTGCGGCGGCAAGCATCTTTTTGATTACGGGAGCGGTCGGAGCGGCGCGATTTCATATCGCCGATATCGCGCCGCCTGAAGGTTTCCTTTCCGAGCTGGACTCTCGAATCTCCTATGAAGGCGTGGTCGTCGCTGAACCTGATGTACGCGACGCGACGCAGCGCGTCGTTATTCGGGTGTCGAAGGATACCGAGTCGGTCGAAGTGCTCGCAATCGCTGACCGATATCCCGTCCTTTCATACGGCGACCGGGTGCGTGTTACGGGAACGCTCGTTCTTCCCGAACCCTTCGATACCGATGCCGGCCGGGTATTCCGNTACGACAAGTACCTTCAGAAAGACNGTNTCCGGTTTCTCGTAGAATTTTCGGATGCAGAGATTCTNGCGCGTCAGGAGGGGTTCTCTCTCTACGCAATGCTCTATGGTCTGAAACGTGCGTTCAACGACGCGCTNGCCGATGCTCTCCCGGAGCCTTCGGCATCGCTTGCGGGAGGACTCATTCTCGGAGGCAAACAAGGGCTNGGCTCGGATTTACAACAGGCATTCATCACCGCTGGNCTCATTCACGTCGTCGTCCTTTCCGGATTCAACGTGATGATCGTCGCGGAGGCGGTGCTCCGCGGTCTTTTCTTTCTTCCGAAGCGGCTTGCGTTCGTGATCGCGGGTGCGGTAATCGGTCTTTTTGTTCTCATGGCGGGCGCGGGCGCCGCGTCGGTACGCGCAGGAGCGATGGCGGGCCTCGGGCTCTTCGCTCGCGCAACGGGGCGCACGTTCGCTGCACTCCGCGCCCTCCTATTCGTTGGTATTGCGATGGTTCTCTGGAATCCGTTCGTACTCGCATTTGACCCTGGCTTTCAGCTTTCGTTTGTTGCCACGGCAGGACTTATTCTTGGAGCGCCTCTCGTTGCCGCTCGCCTTGCTTTTATCAAAAGCAGATTCTTACGCGAAATCGTCGCTTCGACGGTTGCGGCGCAGACAGCGGTGGTGCCGCTCCTCCTATATCAGACCGGCCTCTTTTCNGCAGTCGCTCTTCCTGCAAACCTTCTCGTACTTCCGGTGATACCACTTGCTATGGGGCTCTCGTTTGCGGCAGGACTCATCTCGCTGTGTGTCCCGACGCTCGCTCTTATCGGCGGTGTTCCGGCGTACTTCGTTCTGTCGTACATCAGCGCGGCCGCAGAGACCGCGGCCGCGCTCCCGCTGTCTGCGTTTTCACTCCCTTCTTTCCCATTCGCGCTAGTCGTTCTCGCCTATACGGCACTCGCTTTTTTGGTATGGAAACTTACGATGCGCGGGAAAAGCGTTCTTCGCACACGCTCCAGTTGAGATTATCAAGAAAGGCCTCCACGTAGTTTTTCTTCTCAGCGGGAACATAGTCAACCATATAGGCGTGTTCCCAGAGGTCGAGAGCGAGGATGACGGGAAGTCCGGCGAGGTGTCCGATCTCGTGATCGCTTATGAAAACGGTATGGAGAATGCTCGCACGCTGATCGTAGTACACGACAACCCAGCCGATGCCGCGTGTGGCGGACATTTCTTTTAGGTGTGCAAGAAAGCCGTCCCAACTTCCGTATTTTTCTGNCGCTTTTTTTGTGAGGAGCGAGTCCGCACTTGTGGCTACGGGTCCTTTCTCAAGCTGTTCGAAATAGTACTCATGCATGCGCATCCCGTCGAACTCAAAAGCGAATCGACGACGAAGCTCTGCGGCAACATAGGGGTCTATGGAGAGCGTNCCCTCGCGAACGGCTTTGAATGTTTCTGCAATCAGCTGTACGTGCTTCACATACCCCTCGTAAAGCGCGAGATGCACCTTGACCTGCTTTTCCGACAGACCCTTCAGGGCAGGAAGATTGAACGTTTTCGATTGATAGGACATAGGCAAACTCTATCACGCTGGGCTAAACGGATGCGGTGAACACACGCCACACTTGCGACTTTCCTGCATATATGTTATAAATAAATCGAAAGTCCCTACAGGAGTGTCAGATGGATAAGAAATATTGGGAGGACTTTCGCAGTCAGTACAATGTGCTGGCGTGGGAGTCCTTCGCGCTTGCTGCGAAGCTCTATGAAATGGGAGCCGAAAAAGCTCAAAAATCTGATGAGCTCGGACAACTTGTCAGGATGCTCGAGGCAGCGCCCGAAGCGGCGCGCCGATATCTCGGCCTCAACGGCAACGTCAACAAGACGACCGTTTTGGCCGCCATCTTTGAAGAGGGGAGTTCTCTTCTTCTCGACTATGTGCGTAACGGCCGTTGCTAACCCGCCGTTACGCACATGTCACCGACCGTTCCCGACGGTCGTTTTCTTTTTATACATCGTATCTATTTCGCCGCTTCGTGGAAACCAGTGATTTTCCGTATCTCTTCTATGCGGTCTGCCACGATGGCCCAATCACGGATGAGATCGCGATCGGCAAGCGCTTCTTTCCCGAAAATGATGAGTCCGCGATAGGCACTTCCTTCCGGAAGAGGACTTGGCGGTTGCCACCGAAGCGGGGTCTGATAGTCCGCATAATCCGTTCCTTTTCTCAGCAGCTCGTCAAGCGTCGTAAGCGATTGGAGCAAGGACTCATGGACTCTTCGACGCTCTTGGTCGGCGCGTTCGAGGGCGTCGCGTCTCTCGTCATCGTTCATGCGGGCAAAGGCGATGTGAGAGGTTCGAAAACGCAAAAGCGATGCTACATATTGACGGCACCAGCGTTTGATGGAAGCCGATTGCCCGGACAGAAGTTTTGCGATTTTCGCCGCTTCCGGATCGTTCTCGCGCTCAAGAGCCACTTGTGCGGTTTCTGTGGAGCGCGCGATCGATTCGAAGGTCGGTACTCGTCCCTCGTCGTACATGACCTTGATTTCGTGATTCTCGAAACGGTCAAGCGTACGATGAAGGAGAGTGAACGTGTGCCGCCGCTCTTCCGGGTTGGCTAAGGAATCTCGGTTTTCTTCGACGATATGAGCGAAATCGCCGATAACTTCTTCGGTTGCCGCTGGCATTTGAACGGCTTCTTCGCGGGAGTTGAGAGAAGAGATCGCTTCCGGTCCTTTCGGCATGGCTCTAGTATATCAGCATGAGGTTTGCCGCAGCAGGGATCGGCATTCTTGTCGCCACGAATGTGTTCATCTGGCAGGCTGTTTTTCCCTTGGAAGAGCGCGAACTCAGAATCTCTTTCTTGGATGTCGGGCAAGGAGACTCCATTTTTATAGAGGGACCGACGGGTCTTCAGATGCTCGTTGACGGAGGACCCGATAGGGGAGTCTTGCGCAGGCTTGCACAAGTAATAAGTCCTCTCGACAGAACCATCGATCTACTCGTCGCGACGCATCCGGACAAGGACCATATTGCAGGACTTACGGACGTTTTTGACCGCTACGACGTTTCTTACTTCATTGAGTCTGGCGTGAAGGGAGATACCTCGTTTGCCGCGGCGCTTGGCGCCGCGGCGTCTTCGGAGCCGAATCTTGTACGCGTTGTTGCACACCGCGGACAGCGAATCCAGCTTGGCGGAGGCGCCTATGCGGACATTCTTTTTCCCGATCGCGACGTTTTCGGCGTCGAGACGAATACGGGTTCCATCATAATGCGCATCGTCTACGGCGACACGTCGTTCCTTCTTACTGGTGATTCACCAATTGCGATTGAAGATTGGCTCACCACCCTCGATCCGTCATCACTTGACGCAGATATTCTGAAAGCGGGACATCATGGATCGCGCACTTCCACCTCACGTGAATTTCTTTCCGCTGTTTCGCCCAACGCAGTCGTTATTTCTGCGGGAAAAGATAATTCCTACGGCCATCCTCACAAAGAGGTTATGCAACATATCGCGGCCGCTCACGCGGCCGCGATGTCAACGGCAGATGAAGGCACCATCACTTTTGTGAGTGACGGTCGTTCCGTTCTTCTTAAATAACGCCCGCTTTCTTAAGCGCGGCGTATGCGCCGTGCTTCTTGATGTGGCGGAGGCCCTTGACGGAGGTATTCACGATGACGGTTTTTCCGAGTTCAGGTACGAAAATACGGCGGCGCTGGATATTCGCTCTGCGTCTGACCTTGCCAGTCGGATTGAACTGGGTCGCGCGGGTCTTGTTCGAATAGCGCCCGCCGACCTGCGTCGTTTTTCCGGTGATGACACAACTTCGTGACATAGTTGCCGCATGCTAGCATGGGGCGGTACATAGACGCAAACAATGGATCCGACCAGCATTATTTTCACGATCATCGTCCTCATACTCTCCGTCATCCTCCACGAGGTCGCGCATGGCTATGCAGCGTACGCGCTCGGGGACCCGACGGCAAAGCTCTCGGGCCGCCTGACGCTGAATCCCATACAGCACATAGATCCCGTGGGCTCGATACTCATCCCTGCCTTTCTGGTGATCACCGGCGCAGGCATCCTGTTCGGATGGGCGAAACCGGTGCCGTATAACCCCTTCAATTTGCGTAATCAACGGTGGGGAGAAGCAATGGTCGCGGCGGCGGGCTCCGCGACAAACTTGTTTTTGGCGATCGTCTTCGGCCTCATCGCTCGTTTTGCCTATGAACTTGGCGCTCCTGTATTCGGCGACCTTTCCGCCGCGATCGCTTTCGTCAATCTCTTCCTCGGACTTTTCAACCTGATCCCCATTCCTCCCATGGACGGCTATACCGTTTTACGCGGCGTTCTTCCCTACCGCTACTCGCTTGGCCTCCGTTCCTTCGAGGATAGGATCCGGCAGATGGGGATGCTCGGCATCGTCATCGTCCTCCTTGCTTTCGTATTTTTCTTTTCAACTCCCTTCTTTATCTTCATCTCCTGGCTCTTCAGCATCCTCGTCGGCTAGCGTATGTACGGCAAACTCATGAAAACGCTCGGCATTATTCTCGCAGCCATTGTTATCTTTGCTATGGTCGCCGGCCTCATCATTCCCTATCTCGTCTAATCCGATGGTTTTTATTCGAGGAAAAGAAGACCATACATAAGCCCGAGGCCGAGGAGAAAGACGATAAGCTGGATAATGCCTTTTTTGAAGCCGATGGTCTTGTGCAATTCCGGCACGAGATCGGAACCGGCAATATAGATGAACATTCCGGCGGAGAAGGCGGCAATGAGGGGCACAGAAGTCTCAAGGACTTCCGCAAGGCCGAAGACGGCAAGCGCGCCGAGGACGGCGAAGAGGGCGGAAACGAAGTTGAAAAGAAGGGCTTTGGCGCGCGTAAATCCGGCGTGAAGCAGAAGGCCGAAGTCGCCGATTTCCTGTGGAATCTCGTGGAGGGCGACCGCGAGTGCCGTTGCGATACCCACTTCGGGCGAGACGAGGAAACCTGCTCCTATCGCGACGCCGTCTATAAAATTGTGAACGCCGTCGGAAATAAGTACCAGATGCCCGACCGGATGAATGATGCCGTGATCCGGAGAAAATTCTTCCCCGCCATGGGAATGATGCCACCGAAGCAGTTTCTCAAGAATAAAGAAAGTAACAATTCCCCCAAGAATTGCAAGAGAAGCAGACTCCGCACCAGCGTTTTCAAACGCTTCAGGAATGAGGTGGAGAAACGCATCGCCGAACAAGGCGCCCGCGGCGAGGGAAACAAGGAGAAACAGAATGCTTCGCAGGCGCTCTTCGCGCATGGAAAGTGTTGCAAGTCCGACGAGCGATAGAGCGCTTACGGCGAGGGTCGCGAGGACGGATGCGAAGAGGGGGGCCATATTGCGCGAGGCAGTTCGTCCATAGTACAGTATCACCACTACCAGCCAATAATTATTTACGTATGAACGAAAACGAGAGAACCCTGCACATCGACCCGCCGAAGCGCATCCAGTACGCGGCCGTCGCGGCGATTTCAATGCTCGCACTCTTCCTTCTCGTCGAGACCATCGATGGGCTTCGGAATCTCGATGTGCCTGCGCCCTACGTCACGTCCATAACGGTCGAGGGAACCGGAGACGCGGCCGCGATTCCAGATACGGCACAGATCACCTTTACGGTTTCGGAAGATGCCGACTCGGTCGCGGATGCGCAGAAAGGCGCAACTGAGAAAATCGATGCCGCCCTCTCGAGCCTTGAGGATTCGGGCATCGAAGAAAAAGACATCAAGACGCTCTCCTATAACGTTTCCCCGAAATATTCGTATCCGCAACCCTGCTACACTGGATACTGTCCGTCGCAGGAACAGAAGATCATCGGCTACACTGTTTCGCAGACGGTCACGGTGAAGGTGCGCGACACCGAGAAGACCGGCGAAGTACTCCAGATGCTCGGTGACGCAGACGTACAGAATATTTCCGGCCCGAATTTCATCGTGGATGACGATGAGACAGTGAAAGCAGAAGCGCGCGCCGAAGCGATCGCCGAAGCGAAGGCAAAGGCGGAAGCGCTCGCAGACGAGCTCGGTGTTTCCCTTGGTCGCGTGACGGGCTTCTGGGAGAACAGCGGCCCATACTACCCCATGTACGAGAAGACCTACGGTCTTGGAGGTGATTCGATGCCGGCCGCGGTACCGACGCTTCCTGTCGGAGAGAACGAGTACTCGGTCAGCGTCTCCATCACCTACGAAATCCGGTAGGGTGGTTTTGCACACCAGCCCGCCCCGCGCGGGCTGGTGTTATTGACGGCCGAAAGGACCCGTAGTATGCTGTTTTTATCAAAGGCCCGCAGGGCTTTTTTATTTCGGACACATGAACATCCTGGAGTATCTGAAACACGTNCGCACCGAGCTCACCCATGTCGTATGGCCNAAACCGCGNCAGGCCGCCATGCACACGNTCGTCATCGTTCTCATATCCATAGCGACAGCGCTCATCGTCGCCGGGCTCGATTACGTTTTCACGACCGNAGTCGGAGGCCTTATCTCATTCTAGCGATATGGACATCCATACGGTGCCATCGTTCGATGCCGGAAGCGCGAATACGGAGCCGCGCTGGTATGCCATTCACACCTATGCCGGGTACGAAAATGCGGTGGAACGCAATCTGAAGCAGCGCATCGAATCCCTCGGCATGGAGGGAAAGATCTTCGAAGTCGTCGTGCCGACTGAGAAGAAGATCCGCGTCAAGGGCGGGAAGCGCGTTATCGAGGAAGAGAAGATCTATCCGGGCTATATCCTTGTCCGCATGATCGTGGACGAGGATTCGTGGTTCGTCGTCCGGAACACACCGCGTGTGACGGGGTTCGTCGGAAGCGGCACGACGCCCGTTCCGATGGACGGGGCGGAAGTCGCTTCGCTCATGAAGCGCATGGGAGCGGAAGCGCCGAAGCACACTATCGATCTCGTGAAAGACGACCCGGTCGTCATCACGGACGGTCCCTTCAAAGACCTTGAAGGGAAGGTGGGCGACATTGACGAGGAGCGCGGCAAGGTGAAGGTTCTCGTCGCCATGTTCGGTCGCGAAACACCCGTCGAACTCGACTTTTTGCAGGTCCGAAAACTCTAGGAGCAAAGCGACTTAGAGTTTTCAGGATGCCGCATTCTGATGCGGCGCAGGAAGCTCAAAAAACAAAAATTGACCTAGACAATTTATTACTATAGAGTCCTGCTACCTATGCCCGTCATCGTAAAAAAGATAAAGCTCCAGCTTCCTGCAGGGAAGGCGACGCCCGCGCCGCCGGTCGGCACCGTGCTCGGTCCCGCCGGCATCAACATCGGCCAATTCGTCACCCAATTCAATGAAGCGACGCGCAATAAGATGGGCGACATCATTCCCGTCGATCTCTCGGTCTATGATGACCGTTCGTTTTCTTTCGTCCTTAAGACGCCTCCGGCGTCGCGGCTTATCTTGAAGAAAGCCGGGCTTGAAAAGGGTTCGGGCAAGACACCGACAGAGAAGGCGGGCTCTATTACCAAGGCGCAGGTGCGTGAGATTTCGGAACAAAAGATGCCGGATTTGAATGCAAATTCAATCGAAGCGGCCGACCGCCTTATCGAAGGCACGGCGCGCTCGATGGGTATCGATGTAAAGTAAGCAATCACTCCACCCGCGCAACACCCATGCATCTATATATAGATATAGATGCATGGGGTTAGTTTGTAATTGCCAAGGCTTCTTTGATAGCGTCGCGAACGTTTGGAAGAGTGTTTAGTTTTTGTATTTCGCCGCTTTTTACCCAAAAAGGACAAGTTTCCTCGGAATCTTTCAGTGCACCCGTATACTTTTTACAAACAAACACGGTCCATTCAAAATTTCGCAGTCCATTTTTGCTCGGGATAGCCGCATGATGAGTTGTCGGCAATTGAGTCATACTTGATTCGCTAGTCTCTAGCCCAGTTTCTTCCCTAAGCTCCCTCACTGCTGCTTGTGTGCGCGTTTCTCCTTGACCAACTCGTCCTCCCGGGAGCCCGATTGATCCAGTAAGATGAGATGCTCCCTCCTCGTGTCTTACTACAAGAACCTCGTTGCCCCGGAGTACTACGATTCCAACACTTGGTACGATTTCTGTATTCATAGGCGTTCAAGATTCACCCACCGGTAACGGATGCCATTCCATTCGCGCGATTCGCCCGAGAGTATTTTGGTAAATTCTTTTTCGTATTCGGGGAAAAAAACATCAGCTTCCTTCTCTTCTTCAACAAGAGTTAGGTAGAGCCGGTTCGCGTGGGGAAGGCCGAGCGTATAAATCTCGCCGCCGCCGATGATGAAAATCTCGTTGCTCGCCACAGCGCGAGCGGTAGCGAGCGCGTCTTCAACAGAGGGAGCGACGGTAGCTCCTTTTGCTTCGTATCCTGCCTGTCGGGTGATAACGATATTGAGGCGCTCCGGAAGGGGACGAACCTTTTCCGGTAGCGATTCCCACGTTTTACGGCCCATGATGACCGGATGGCCACGAGTAAGGTCGCGAAACCGCGCAAGATCGTCCGGAATTTTATAGAGGAGGTCGTTGCCTTTGCCGAGGCCTCGGTCCGAGGCACCAATAGCGGCGATGATGCTTATGCGAGGTTTCTCCCGTTCGTCAATATTTTGCATGGTGGGGCGTCCCCGTATACTACCAAGACTATGGCGACCGGCGTGTACGAGGTAGAAATCAAAAGCCTTCTCGGTTCGGCTGACGCCGCGAACGCTCTTAAAGAACGATTGAAGGCGTATGATCCTTCGTGTGTTCTCCATGCGTCGTCCGCGCAGTTGAACCATTATTTTGAAGGAGGCGATCCGAAGGCGCTTGCAAAGCGGATGGAGCCGCATGTGTCGAACGATGCGAAAAGACAGATGGAGAATATTGTCGAGAATGGAAAAAAAATATCCGTCCGCACGCGCGGCGAAAATGGGATCGCGACGATAGTCATGAAGGCGTCTATAGGAAGTGATACGAGCGAGAACGGGGTCATGCGCGCTGAATTCGAGGCCCCGATAGGAGGATTCTCGCTTGACGCCCTTGATGCTGAAGTCCTTTCTGCCGGATACCGCTATCAGGCGAAGTGGTCACGGGAAAGAGAAGAATACTTGCTCAAGGATGCGGCCATATGTCTCGATAAGAATGCGGGATACGGGTATCTCGCGGAATTCGAGAAGGTCGTGGATGATGCCGCGCGCGCGGAGGACGCGCGCGCGGCCTTGGTTTCCCTCATGGGAACGCTCGGCGTTTCCGAGCTCCCGCAGGACCGCTTGGAGCGTATGTTCGCGTTCTATAACGCGCACTGGCCGGAGTATTACGGCACGGACAAGATATTTACGGTAGAATAGCGAGCCATGTTCCTCTCCGACGTCGACATCAAAGAGGGCGTAAAAAAGGGAAGCATCGTTATCCGTCCGTTCGACGTAAAACGCCTCCAGCCGGTAAGCTACGACGTCACTCTCGGGAACGAATTCGAGGTTACGAACCGGCACGTGACCGCGAGCATCGACCCCGCGAATAAGATCTATCCGCGGACTCGTACGATAAAAGTAAAGGACGGCGAGGCGTTCATCCTCCACCCCGGCGAAAGCGTTCTCGGCAAGCAACGGGAGTTCATCGGCGTCAATGAGGAGTATCTCATCCTTCTTTCGGGAAAGTCGTCGCTCGCGCGCGCGGGGCTTGTCGTCCATAACACGGCGATGCTCTTCAATCCCGGCCACTATTTTTATCCGACGTTTGAACTCGTGAACACGAATAATGTGCCGCTTATCCTTCGTCCCGGCATGGAAATCGCCCAGCTTCTTTTTGCGAAGCTCTCGAGCCCGCCTTCGAAAACGTATGATAAGACGGGCCGGTATGACGCGAAAAACTCCAAGCATTTCGTACCGAAGCGCATCCGCGTGAAGCGCGCGGCACCGAAGAAAAAGAAACCATGACTGACCTCCATCCCGAATACCAATATCTCGATCTCATGCGCGAAGTCATAGAACAGGGTGACCGGCAGGTGGACGCCGGACACGGTAAGGCGACTTATGGCGTTTTTGGGCGTCAGATACGATTCGATCTTTCCAAGGGGTTTCCTCTCCTTACAACGAAGAAAGTGTATTGGAAAGGAGTTCTTCACGAGCTCTATTGGTTCATGTCAGGGCAATCCAATATAAAGTACCTTGTCGATAACGGCGTTCATATTTGGGACGACTATCCGTACCGCATGTATGCGGAGCGCGCAAAACGCGGCGAATTGCCGGAAATGACCAAAGAGGTGTTTATAGAGAAAATCAAGAATGACGATGCATTCGCAAAAACGTATGGAGAGCTTCGTCATATTTACGGAGAAATGTGGCGGCGGTGGCCTGCCAAAGATAGCCGTGGGGTGGACCAACTCTCGTGGGCGATCGAGGAGATGCGGACCGATTCGTCCTGCCACAACGCTATCGTGACAAGCTGGAATCCGGAGTACCTCTATTCGATGGCGAAGCCCGAGGAGGTGAATCATTTTCCCATCTGCCACAACATGTATCAGATGAACATCAAAAATGAGAAAGTGTCGCTCCAGCTCTATCAGCGCTCCGCGGACGTCTTTCTCGGCGTCCCGTTCAATATCGCTTCGTATGCGCTCCTCTGCCACATCGTCGCCCGTTTCTTGGGCCGCGAAGTCGGCGAATTCGTCCACACCTTCGGCGACATACATATCTATGAAGACCATTTTGACGCTGCTAAAGAACAGCTTTTGCGAGAACCGAAGCCGTTTCCACACGTTTCCATAAGCAAAGAGGCAACGTCACTCGATGCCTTTAAGCCGGAACACGTCGTGCTTGAAGGATACGAAGCGCATCCGCCCATCAAGGCGGAATTCACGGTCGCGGGTTTTCGGAGCCTGGATAACAAGCCAAGCTGACATGAAGCAGGGGAAACTCATCGTCATTGAGGGCGGGGACGGAGCGGGGAAAGATACCCAGATAGCGCTTCTTCAGAAGCGTTTCGGGACGGAAGATTTCGTCTATACGCGCGAGCCGGGCGGAACGCCACTCGGGAAAGAACTACGGAGCATCCTCCTCCACGCCAAACATGGCGAGGTCGCGCTTCCAGCGGAACTTTTCCTTTTCCTTGCGGACCGAGCACAGCATGTCGCCGAAGTCATACGGCCCGCGCTTGCTGCGGGGAAACANGTCATCTCGCACCGTTCGTGGATGTCGTTCGTCGCCTATCAGATATACGGTCGCAATCAGCACGACTGGAAACCGCTCGTTGAGGAGGCCATTCGGAAGATATATGCCGAGTGCACTCCTGATATTGTCATCTTGCTCAATCTGTCGCCCGACATTGGACTTGAACGCATACGAAAAACAGGAAGGGCTCTCGATACGATGGAAAGCATGCCGATTGAAGCTCACCGGGAAATCCAGAGAGGGTTTCTTGAAACGCTCCAAACCCTCCCGCACACNGTTATCGTCGACGCAGCGCGCTCAAAAGAGGAGGTTTGGAAGGATGTCGAACGGGCGGTACTATCAGTGCTCTAAACGACCCATGGTGTAACAACTTTTTGCCGCGAGGGTTACCACATTCACTACCTACACCCATGGACTACGCTCACATAAAGAAACAGGATAAGAAACTTTACGAACTACTCATCGGGGAGGAGACGCGGCAAAAGGATGGTCTCGAACTCATCCCTTCAGAGAACTATGTCTCGCGCGCGGTCATGGAAGCGCTCGGGAGCGTTCTCACGAACAAGTACTCCGAGGGGTATGCCGGAAAACGCTACTATAACGGCAACGAATTCATCGACGGCATCGAGCGCCTTGCCATCGAGCGAACAAAAAGACTCTTTGGCGTGCCGCACGCAAACGTTCAGCCGTATTCAGGAAGTCCGGCGAATCTCGCCGTGTATCTCGCGACGTGTGAGCCGGGCGATGCAGTCCTCGGGCTCAACCTCCCGGACGGAGGACACTTGACGCACGGGTGGAAAGTGTCCGCGACGGGCATCTTTTACCAGAGCGCTCTCTATCATGTTCGCAAGGACGGCCGCATTGATTTCGACGAAGTGTGGAAACTGGCGAAAGAGCATACACCGAAGCTCATCTGGGCAGGCGCAACAGCATACCCGTTCCGATACGATTATCAGAGATTTGCGGAAATAGCCGACTCGATAGGAGCGTATTTTGCGGCTGACATCGCGCATGTCGCTGGTCTTATCGTCGCGGGGGCGCATCCCTCTCCGGTGCCGCATGCGCACATCGTGACCACGACGACGCACAAGACGCTTCGCGGCCCGCGAGGCGGAATAATCATGGTGACAGAACGCGGCTTAGCGAAGGATCCGGAGCTTGCACAGAAGATCGATAAGGCGATATTCCCGGGCCTTCAAGGTGGGCCGCACGACCATCAGACGGCGGCGATCGCCGTGGCTCTTGGAGAGGCGCTCACGCCGGCATTCAAGAGATACGGGAACCAGATTGTGAAGAACGCGAAAGCGCTTGCCAAAAGCATGCAGGACGAAGGACTGACGCTTGTCGCGGGCGGCACCGAAAACCATCTCATATTGCTCGATGTGGCGAAGGAGTGCGGCGCGGGCGGCGGGATATTCGTGAGCGATGCGCTCGAGGCGGCGGGTATGACTGCGAATAAAAACACCATTCCCGCCGACCCTGGGACGCCGTTCTATCCGAGCGGAGTACGAGTTGGAACACCCGCCCTTACGACGCGCGGCATGAAGGAAAGAGAGATGCGGAAGGTCGGGCAATTCATCGCCCGGGTCGTGCGCGAAGTAACGGAATACCGTCTTCCCACCGATTCCAAGGCGCGCGCCGCGTATCTCCAAGATTTCAAAAGAGGAATCGCGAAGAACGCGGAGCTGAAGAGAATTCGTACGGAGGTTCGGCTATTCTGCAAGAATTTTCCAGTCCCGTCGGCGTCATAAGTAATGCTACACTCGTTTTGATGATGGAAGAACGGATACGGAAGGCCGTTGAGGCGGCGCTCAAAAAAGCTGGAGCGGGGAGCATCGATTTCATAGTGGAGCGGCCCGCCGATATGACGCACGGCGATTATGCCGTGAATGTGGCATTTGCGGCGGCGAAAGAGCTTGGCCAGAATCCCCGCGACATCGCGAACGGCATCNCGGAAGCCGTCCGCAGCTCTCTTGGCGAAGACGCCGCACGCGTCGAAGTCGCAGGCGCTGGATTCGTGAATGTAACGCTCTCGTCTGGAGCGATAGCGCGCGATATCGCACGGGCCGCTTCCGAGGGCGAAGCGTGGGGGAGGGGGACCGAGGACGCGGATAAACGCATCATCATCGAGTACGGAAATCCGAATCCTTTCAAGGAGATGCATATCGGGCACCTCATGGGCGCCATCATCGGCGAAGCACTCTCGCGTCTTCTCGAATCGTCCGGTGCCCATGTCGCGCGTGATACCTTCGGCGGAGATGTGGGACCCCATGTAGCGAAAGCACTCTGGGGTCTCCGAAAGGCGGGCAGTACGGAACCGGCGAATGCGACGGAGATAGGGAGGGCATATGCGCATGCTTCACAAGCATATGAAAAGAGTGAGGAGACGAAGAAGGAGATAGACGGTTTGAATCAGGAAATCTACGAGATCGTTGCGGAGGCANAACACCCTGAATCGCTTAGGGCGGAGAAGCGCACACTTCTCAATCTTTGGCGCATCGGGCGCGAGATCTCCATGAAAGAGTTCGAACGGCTCTATCGCATCATCGGGACGAGATTTGACTACACGTTCTTTGACAGCGACACGACGGACATCGGCATCGAGGTGGTGAAAGACGGGCTCGCGAAGGGCATATTCGAAGAAAGCGATGGCGCCATCATCTACCGCGGCGAAAAAAAGGGTCTCTTTACGCTCGTCTTTATCACGAGCCGTGGCACGCCGACCTATGAAACAAAAGACGTCGGTCTCGCTTTCCTCAAAGAGGAGCGCTATCCTTCGAACCGTTCCATTATTGTGACCGCCTCTGAACAAACTGGACATTTCAAAGTTTTTCTTGCAGCTCTCGAAGATATTGCGCCTCTCCTAGCGAAGAAAACGACCCATGTCGCGCACGGATTTTTGCGTCTCGCTTCCGGAAAGATGTCGTCTCGCGAAGGGAATGTCATCACGGCGGCCACTCTGCTCGATGACGTGTTCAAAAAAGCGAGTAAGAAGAACGAGGATCCGATAGTAGCAGAACAGGTCGCCGTCGGGGCGGTGAAATACATGATTTTGCGGCAGGCGGCGGGAGCCGATGTCGTATTTGACCCGGAAAAATCACTTTCGCTCGAAGGGGATTCGGGCCCCTATCTCCAATACGCGTATGTTCGGGCGAAATCGGTACTTGCATCCGCCTCCGCTCGCGCAGTACCGGAAGCGTCGGGACCCGAGAGCCCCTATCTTCTTGAACGGCTCATCGTCCGGTTCCCGGAAGTCGTCGCACGGGCGCGAAGCGATCTTGCGCCGCACCATGTCACGCAATACTTGACGGCGCTCGCGGGAGAATGGAACTCTTTCTATGCGAAAGAGCGCATCATCGGCGGCGCACATGAGACATACAAGCTTTCGCTCACGCAGGCGTTCGCCACTACCATGAAAAACGGCCTGTGGCTCCTCGGCATTCCGGTGCCGGAAAAGATGTAGTTTCTCAATTTTGTGGTATGGTCCTTTCAGCCTTGTACATCCTGTCATGGCAAAACAATAGNTGGGGGTTTGATTGAAAAACGAAATCACCGATCATCGAAACTTCTTTTGGCACGCATTTCGTCGGGTCAAGAAGGAAGCAAAAGACAACGGCTCCTTGAAGCCGTATCAGCTGTTCGCGAAAGCGTGTCGTTGGAAGTACGACAGACTTTTGCCGATAGCGGATAAAGATAGCGCTGTTTTCCGAGCAAACGAGTCCATCCTATCAGCACACTATCGATTGCCCGATTATATTGCGGAGTACCTGCAACACCGACTCGAAATTCTGGACAGAATTAAGACGAGTCGCGCGGGTCGGGACAAACAGCCATTCGTCCGTCCTTCTCCTGCGCATCGGCCGGTGCATCATTGACGACGCTCCGTTCCCGACAAGCAAGTTCGCACAAGACTTGCTTGTCGGTTCGGGCGTTTTTCTTTTTCCTCCGTAAACGCTAGGATTANGTATCATGGCCGAAACGGTAAAGTCGGAAGCGGCAAGAAAAGAGGAAGAGATACTCGCGTTCTGGAAAGAACGCGGCATTTTCAAGAAGACGCTTCAAAAGCCGGCCCCGAAGGGCGAGTTCGTATTTTATGAAGGGCCGCCGACCGCAAACGGCAGGCCGGGGCTTCACCACCTTGAATCACGGGCCTTCAAGGACGCGATACCGCGCTACAAGACCATGCGCGGATATCGCGTACACCGTCGCGCTGGCTGGGATACGCACGGCCTTCCGGTCGAGCTTGAAGTCGAGAAACAGCTGAATTTCTCGGGCAAAAAAGACATAGAGACCTACGGCATCGCGGCATTCAATAAGAAATGCCGCGAGAGCGTACTCACATACATCGACGAGTGGTGGAAGTTCACCGAACGTATCGGCTTCTGGGTGGACCAGAAGACCGCCTACTACACCTTCGATGTTCCCTATATGGAAGCGCTGTGGGGTGTTGTGAAGCATGTCGCTGACGAGAATCGACTCTATAAGGATTACAAGGTCGTGCCGTGGTGCCCGCGCTGCGGGACGGCGCTCTCGTCTCACGAGCTTGCGCAGGGATACGAGGACGTTTCCGACCTTTCGCTTACGGCGAAATTCGAGCTTGTCGACGAACCGGGCACCTATCTTCTCGCGTGGACGACGACACCGTGGACTCTTCCTGGCAACGTCGCGCTTGCAATTGGGAAAAACGTTGCGTACGGAACCTACGTGAAAGGGAACGAGCGGGTGATACTCGCCGATGCGCGCGCCTCGACTCTCGGGGAAGGGTGGATCCGCGAAGCGGACGTCGCTCCGGACGCGTTTATCGGTAAAACGTATAAGCCGCTCTATTCGTTCACGAAGGAACTCGCGCCGGAAGTGGAGAAAGCGCGATTTGAAAAAGCATTCAAGATATATGCTGCGGACTTCGTTACGACCGACGAAGGTACCGGCATCGTGCA
>C687J35174_10001542_pt1 | contig 33326 bp, 31 predicted proteins | sample RifCSPhighO2_01_FD_35174 | JGI IMG/M metagenome (IMG submission 35174) | reverse complement strand
TTGCAATAAGACAACTTGCTCGTTGCCTGCTTCGAGGCAAGCATTATAAGCTTCTTCAATCTCTCCCAAATTCGCCAGCCCGGTAGCCAAAATGATTGGTTTACCTTTAGAGGCTACATACTTAACAAGCGGGAGATCAACGATCTCAAATGAAGCTAATTTATATGCCGGCACATTAAGCACGCTAAGCACGTCAACATCGTCATTATCAGTTACCGAAGAAAAAAAGACAATTGATCTCCTATTTGCATACTCGCTCAATTCATTAAGCCAATCATGGGGCAATTCCAAGTCTTTCAGCACTTCTTGCGGTGATTTGTCGTGGGCCGAAAACCGGGGGGAATATTTTGAGTAATGATTTTCGGCTTTGAACAACTGGAACTTAACGGCATCAGCCTTTGCCTCAGAAGCGGCATCAATCATTTTCTTTGCCAAAGTTAAATCCTTATTATGATTGCTGCCGATTTCGGCAATAATAAAGCATGGGTTGTCCTTCCCGACCACCTTTTCAGCAATCATAACAGTTCGATCAATTATTCTGACCATTTAACCCAAACCCCCACTTTGTCATTACTATTAGTAAAATAATTAAATATTTTAATAAACCCGGCTTTGCAAAACGAACGGACAGATGGGGCATTAAACTCTTTAATCCTGGCTAAAAACAAAACACTGCTCATTCTATTTAACATTTTACTGGATATTAATCTAATCATTTCCGTGCCATACCCATGCCCCCGATAATCGGGAGAAACAGTAATATCAAGCTCATATGCCCGATCATTAACCTCATCCATTCTTACCTGCCCGACCAAAGACCCTTCGTCATTAACTGCGACATATATCTTCCGTTTTGCCTCATCTAACGACTTATAGAACCATTTTTTATGCGCCGGGAAAGTCACTCTTACAGAACTAAACCTCGAATTCCTTGTCCCAGGATCATTTAACCATTGAAACATGGCACGGCAGTCTCTTTTTCGCGCTTTTCTAATTTTTAATTTGGGCATAAATATTCTCAATGTCTTTTTCGTAATCTAAAAGATTTTGTTTATCATCTTTGTCTGTTTCTACGGTGATTATAGCCGATTCCGGCAAAAGCCCTAGGATTCTTAATAGGTTGTAATTCCCCTGACCAATATGCCTGTGCTCATCTATCGGATTATTAATATCCCCGTCAGTCAAATGAAACATCTTGGGTTTTAGCATCATAAATTCGCGCAAATAATCGTAGGGATTGGCACTAATTGAATTAGCCGCGCAAAAAGCATGGCCTATATCCAGGCAGAATCCAACCCCTGCCTCACTCATTATCATCCCTATCTGCTCTGGAGAATAACCGTTACAAACTGTTCTGCCGTCAATCGCACAATACGGCTTGTTTTCCACAACTATGCGCGGATCATTAATCTGCTTTAGTTGATAAGCTGTTTCTTCTTCTTTGCCTCCTATCCCTGGGTGAAAGATAATAAAATCAGCTTTAAGCCCATCGACAAATTTAACGGCCTCTTTTGCCATTTTCATGTTGTTCTTCATATTCGCTCTTACCGCCAAATTCATCCCCCCTCTGGAATGCGGCGCATGGATGACAAAAGGGACGCCTTCTTCGTTCATTAACTTTTTCCACACCCCAAACCATTGGTCATAGCTTTCCGGAATAACAAACAACTCAATATATTGATAAACTCTTTCCCGAAACAATCTAACGGCGTCAGGAATATAATTGACATTTGTTGACCATAATTTTAGGCCATATCTATACATTTGGCTTAATTAATTCCTTTTGCTTTATGTGCGCATTGATCAATGACAAATCCCGGTTTTGCTCAAGCAAATCAATGATCTCCTTCGATCTAAAATGATTATTCAGCGGATAAATCATCCTATAGATTTCTTTGACTAACAAATAGTCTTCATCTGTATCCAGGGTCAAACGATAGTCGGAATAATCAATAGGGCTATTATAGCTTTTTAGAACAAATTGTCCCGGATGCTGATAAAAATAAGGAGTTACATGTTCTTTTTCGAAAGATTCCTTTGCTTTCGCAAAGTTTGTTTCCAGGGCTTTAAAAGTGAAAATCTCCACGTCCAAACCTCGTGGAAAAGTCCTTGGCTGGCAATTTGACAAATAATCATAGCTCTGGTCATTCAGGAATTCCCTGATCATAGCATCAATTATCGACGGGTCAACAAAAGGGCAATCGGAGGTGATCCGCACCACTACGTCAAGATCGTTTTCTTTTGCGGCAAAATAATACCTGGAGAGGACATCCTCTTCGCTGCCGCGAAAATATTTAACGCCGTTGGCTTTTGCCAGGTCGACGATAATATCATCTCTTTCTTTATTTGTGGTCGCGATAATGATCTCAGCCGCAAATTTGCACTCTTTTAATCGTTCTATAATATGTTGAAGTACCGGCTTATCTTCAACTGGCAGCATAACCTTGCCGGGCAACCTGGTTGAGCCCATCCTAGCCTGGACAATTATTCCAATGCGCTTGTTCGTAGTCATCCTATTTGACAAAAGATCCCGAAATATATCTATTCCCCTATCGTCAGGATATTCATCAAATTCTCTTAATAGTTTTTCTGGTATATCTTTCATGGGTGATTCCGCCCCAGAAACAATCCTACCAATCATCGTGATTAATTTATCAGGGTCATTAAATACCAGTTTATCCTTAAACAACCTCGAAAAAGGATGGTCATATTGCGCTTGGTCAAAATACAAGCCCTCAATACCGCAAATGATCGCTATAGTCGCGGAACTTGTCATTCCTTGAGTGACCACAATATCAGATATCCCGATATATTCTATAAATGACCATTGGTCTGATTTTGTGATATGAACATTCGGCAAGTTCGCAAGTTGGCTTTTAATTTTCAGAAATTCCGTTTTTTGTTTTTCAGGCAATCCATGATACCTCTCGATTTGTTTTGGTTTTATGATAATAGTATGGTTGGGTTCCCTTTGAGCCAATTCAAGCGCTATTCGCCAAAAAGCCACATAGTGGTCTTCCGTCATTTTGACATCGCCACCAAATGAATCGTCAAAAAAAGAAATGATCTTCCCCCTTGCCGTAATTCCCAACGCCAGCAAAACAATATTTTTATCAGAAATAATTTTTTTTACAAATCTTTTAAAGACATATCCTGTAGACAAACAAAGATCCTGCCCTCCCTCAACGCCACGAATATGTTTGGGGCTCCAAATTAAGTATTTGTCGCAGCCAAGAAAAGAGCAAACATAACGGTTGATCATAACTGAATTATCCGACCAATGAAAAAGATAATGCCTGGCTCCATAATACTGGCAGACAATTGCTTCCGCGATGTGGCTGGGCGAGAAATAATTATGCCCAAGCTCACAACCCACTTTATAATTTGAAAATATTTTCTCATACCTCAATGCATGATCGGTAAAGAACCTAGCTAACGTAAAATAAACCAGATGATTATCGTCGTTTATTGAGCTGAACAGCGCCCTGGCCGGAAGTACCAGGTATCGGCGTAAAATCCCACCCAGTCGATCAATCCCCAACGGCAGCGCCCCCAGCACAAAATGAGCATAATCGGACCCGTGGGCATCGTGATACCCTTTTAGCCTCCCTAAGTCTTTTGGGATCCCTCTCGAATAAAGGAGCAAATCCTCCTTTTTGATCTTTTTCCCATCAACAAAGAAATCATCATGAAGATAATACCCTCCCACATCTTTTAGCCCCCACAAAGATTCTCTCATCACCATGAAACGCCTTCTCTGCCCTATGATCTTTATTCCGCTATTGATAGAAAGGAAAAGAACTATAAATGGATAAAGCGCTAACCCGAATATTCTTCGCGTGAGGGCCGGTTTGATACCCCAGTTTATACTGGGTTTAAATTTGAACCTTAAATAATATTTTTCTACCGCAAACCGGTTGATCTGGATATCAGCAAGAGATAAAGAGGAGTTGTCATGTCGATGGTTATCAATAACGCCAAATATTAAAAGAAAATATTCTACTAGCCATCTTTTCAGCAACAGAACAAAGCGTTCGGTCTTGAAGGCACAGTTCAGGCTCTTGATGAAAACTGAATCCTCCATTCTGTTCAAACGAACATATTCTTCGGCAAATCCGATCAGGTCTGAATCGATCCATTCCAGGAACTCCGCACTTTTCTGCCTATTGCCCGAAGGCAGGGCTCCCAGGTCCAGGATCATTTTGTCCATTATCCTTCTAAAGGTCATTTTTAATGTCTTATACATGATTCCTTATGTCCCGTGTTTCTTAAATATATTTCTTGTTGTCCGGAGGATATAATCAACATCCTTCTTTGATAAACCGGGATGCAGCGGCAGAGTTATTGCTTTATCATAATATTTCTCCGCTCGGGGACAAAGCCCCTTTTGGTAACCTATCCGGCGGTAATATGGGTGGTAATAGACGGGCAGATAATGCACGTTAACCGCAATACCCGCTTTTCGGTATTCATCATAAACGACTTTCCTGGATGCCTGCATTTCGCCGCTCATGAGACCGATCACATAAAGATGATACGCATGGTCGACATAAGGCCTATGCGCAAGCGGGCGGGCGCAACTGATCCGGTCAAAGAATTCATCGTATCTGCGGACTATTTCTCGTCTCTTTTTTAAGAAAGCTGGAAGTTTCTTTAACTGGCTTATTCCCAAAGCACACTGAAAATCCGTAAGTCGGTAATTGTAGCCTAACTCGCTCATTTCATAATACCAGGCCCCCCGATCCTTATTGAGCATTTTGGGATCGCGAGTTATTCCATGAGTTCGAAATTTTATTAATCGTTGAAATAGCGTCTGGTTATTGGTCAGCACCATCCCGCCTTCGCCGGTCGTAATATGTTTGACCGCATGAAAACTAAGAATAGTCATATCAGAATATTTACCTGCCCCGACCTTGCTCCCTCGATACTCTGCCCCCAATGCATGCGCGGCATCCTCGATCACCAGGATCTTGTTATTCTTCGCAATATTATTGATCTCTTCCATATCACAGGGATGTCCGGCAAAATGGACAGGGATGATAACCTTTGTTTTTTTAGTTACCTGTTTTTCAACTTCTTTAGGGTCAAGACAAGCCGTATCGCTTTGCACATCGGCAAACCTTGGTCTGGCGCCGCAATAAAGCATGGCATTGGCCGAAGCGGCAAACGTAATTGGGGAAGTTATCCCCTCATCCCCCTTTTTGAGCCCGGCGGCTAAACAAGCAATGTGCAGGGCCGAGGTCCCGGAATTTACCGCTACCGCATATTTGGCCCCAGTATAATAGCAAACCGCCTTTTCGAATTTTTCCACCTGTGGCCCTTGTGTCAAATATACGGAACTTATAACAGCATTGACTGCCTTAATATCCGCGCTATCAATGTTTTGGGCAGCATAAGGAATCTGCTTCATAAATTCTTGATTATCTCCCTCAATTCATCAACTTTTAACAATTCCGGGTTAAGATCGCTCGAATAGCGAAAGTCTTTCTGGACGTTCTTTCCTTCAGCGTGGTTATTAGCATCCCACCAGTGAAAAGCCGGCTGGATAACATAGCAATCATCAAGCTCTTTAGTATTACGGGCATCATCTTCTGATATCATTACTTCGTGTAATTTTTCACCAGGCCTGATGCCAACAATTGAAGTTTTGCAGTCTGGCGCAATGGCTTTCGCAAGGTCCATAATGTTCATGCTCGGTATTTTGGGAACGAATAATTCGCCGCCCTTCATTCTTTCAAAGGCATTGATCACAAAACGAACACCCTGTTCTAGGGTGATCCAGAATCTTGTCATCTCCGGATCGGTAATAGGCAAAATCCCATCGGACTTCTTCTTTTGGAAAAATGGCACCACACTCCCCCGACTACCAACCACATTCCCATAACGGACAACAGAGAAGCGGGTACCCGAAAGGCCCGCATAAGAATTAGCCGCTACAAATAATTTGTCAGAACATAATTTGGTCGCGCCATAAAGATTGATCGGGTTGCAGGCCTTGTCGGTGCTAAGGGCAACAACCTTTTTAACGCCTTTATCAAGGGCCTTTTCTATAATATTCATTGCGCCATTAATATTGGTCTTGATCGCTTCGGTTGGGTTGTATTCCATCGCAGGCACTTGTTTTAATGCTGCAGCATGGACAACATAATCAACCCCCGCAAAAGCTCTCATAAGTCTCTCTTTATCTCTCACGTCACCGATAAAATATCTAATATTCTTATACTGTTCAAACTCCTGACTCATTTCGAATTGTTTAAGCTCATCACGGCTATAAATGATTACTTTTGCCGGGGAATATTCATCAAGAACAATTTTTGCAAGTTTTTTCCCAAAAGAACCCGTTCCCCCAGTTATTAAGATCACTTCATCCTTAAAGATATTCATTTTGTAACTCCTTTAATATTTACTAATTCGATTTGCAACAACCTGCCAGAACGGTAATTCTTCCGTTCCGCTATTTTTTATATAAAGCTGTTTAAAGTTCGCGTATTTATCCTTATCAACCATTCGCTCTTTTTCCCAATCTATCATAAATGGCCTGTTTATGTTTATAATCTGCTTTCCCAGTGTATTGGCTATACATGATATACAATTAAAATAAATTGTTTGATTTATGGCGTCGGTTGAAATGATTAAAATGGGTTTTTGAAATAAGACAGCATAGTTAATTGAAGTGCTTTGGGTTGCTAAGACGAAACCGGACTCCCTTACTAGTTTTATTGTTTGGCCCCTTATTACTTTTCTTCCCTCGAAATAATCCTGATGTTTTTCATAATGCGATCGAGGATGCGCTGCAATAATTATTTTTACACCAGAATTCTTTTCAAGGTAATTGAAAAATCTGCATAAAGATGCATAATAATCTACGGGCTTAATTGCTATGGGATTATCCTCATAGAACTTATCAGGATGAAATGGCAAATACTCATCCAAGAATACTCCTACTTTATTATCAACCTGAAAGGGTTTCTTGCTCTCAACCAAAAAGGAATCATAATCAAAACAATGAATATTCAGAAGCTCACTATTTTTATCTACGGGGTAAAACCCGGAATAGGCTTTTTGGTCAACCACGGCACCATCCAAGATTAAGTCGGCAGAGCGAACACCAAGAAACCTGAATGGTATTCGGGGAAATAAATGGCACCTAAAGACTCTTCTCATATTTAATTTAAGCAGTTTATTAAGGGTATTACTTAAAATCATAGCAGGCTTAAAACGTCTTTCGGTTTCAATTGGCCCTATGGACACTCCGGGATAACTACTACCGACGACACAAACACAGAATTTAAGTTTTTTTTGTGATATTGCCTTGAATATACCGTATGAATCTAATCCATAAGAGATAAATGAAATTATAAAAGAAGTTTTATCTAACCCCGAAATAGCCTCTTTTAACTCGTTAAGATTAGAAAAGTAACGACATCCATAAAACTGAAAAGGATCGGGAACTCTTACTTCTTGAAAGGCCCTTGGGTATAAGAAAGGTGCAAAATCCCAATATTCTACTTCGAAACCATTATCTTGCAATGTTTTTATTCCGAATCGTTCATAATCACGCTTACAAAACAACATGTGCGAAAAGAAAATGATTTTTTTTATACTCCCCATCCTAATATAAACAACTCCTTGATATACTAAAATCCGGATTTATAGCCTAACTAATTATCTTCCATATCAGAATATGTCAAACATGCCTTCTGTCAAGCATATGTTTGGCAACCAAGAATTCAGCCCAGTCTAAATCGATTTGCTCATCGATATCTACAGATCTTAGCGCAGGCATAACATAGGCATAAGTCGCAATCCCAAAAAAGTTTTTCTTCTTCATCAAATATTTCGTATAAGCGACATAAATAGCCCCATTTAGTTGATAATAGCGGGATAAAGATTGCCTATTACGTTCTCCAATCACCATTCTTATGAATCTTTTCATGCAGCCATTCTCGGGCAGAATATTAGACCAAGCATGGATATTTTCTGTCTCACACACCGAAACTACGGATTTGGCATTTTTATTAAAGAAGACATCAATAGCTTTGTCGATATCCTCGGCTAACCTGAACGGAGAAGTTGGCTGCAACAATACCAAAATATCAAAAGGAGTTTTGTTTTTTTTCAACCAGTCTAAAAGATGCAATATTACGCTCATTGTCGTAGTTTTATCGCCAGCCAGAGTTTTAGGCCTTAAAAAGGGAACTTCAGCGTTATATTGCCTGGCAATCTCAGCAATTTCCATGTCATCAGTTGAGACAATTAATCTATCAATATATCGGCTCCTCTTTGCCTGTTCAATTGTCCATGCAATTAGGGGCTTGTCATTTAATGGCTGGATATTTTTTTGGGGTATACCTTTACTGCCCCCTCGGGCAGGGATCAAAGCTAATATTGTTTTCTCACCCTTCATATTATTTACTGCTTTTATCCTCAACCCCATCCATCGATACCTTATGTTTGAGTTTCCATTCTCCGTTGACTTTGGCCCAAAGATGAGGAGATCTCCAGCTGTCAATCATATCCCAAAAGTTTTCTTCCGATATATTGCAATACTCAAGAAATTCATTAAAATACTTTTTGGGAAATTCCCCATCAAACTTTCTAACCAACTCCACGCCTTCTTCCCTTGTTATGTGACCGTCACGGATTTCATGCGCAGAATCCGAAGTCGCCCGTCCAAGACCAAACTTAATATAGGAAAGATAATAATGAAAACCATCAAGCTTATCATCAAGAGACGCATATTTAGAGTATGTGCCTTCGCTTCTCACAGAGTTAGCTACAAATCCATTATGTTCCGAACAATAATAAAAGTTTTCCTGAGGCGTCCATTTTTTATAATATCCATAGAAATGGATTTCTGCTTTCAGTTTATCTAGCACATCGTTGGCAGGAGCTAAATAAGCCATCAAATCCTTATCCCTTAATCCATAATTAACCATATCCTCAGGCCCAAGGCCGGAGAAATAATGTTTTTTGTGATCATGTTTGTAATCTCTCATAGGATTAAAGGCGTTTTTCATGTCTCCTCCATACTCAACTTCACCATTTTCGCCATACATGATCAATGGGATATTATATTTAGTTGCTATTTGGAGTGGGAAATTAGTTTGCCCATAAATAAATGGTTGAAATGGATCCCCCAGAATCTCAAAGGAAAGCTTAGTGAGTTTCCTGTGAATCACCCCATTAGGTGTTCCCAAGATATTATCAAGCCCACCAATATGAGCCATGGATTGAAAGTTCTTAAATCCTATTTCAGTATAAATGTGCGGCGCCCATGTAACAGTGAGCACATTCATCCCATATTTATATTTCAATTGGTGGGCAATAAAGGCACTGTCTTTGCCGCCGCTTGATGGAACAATTACGTCATAATAACCATCATCCCGCTTAAACCTCTTAATAAGAGATGAAAGTTCGTTTTCTCTCTGCAGCCAATCAATTTTTGCACTCTTAAATTCGGCAAAGTTACAAGCTGAACATACACCTTCTTCATCAAAAGTTATTCTAGGCCTTTGGTTTGAAATAGTACACTTTTTACAGAATTTAACTTCTTCCGGCAGCATATAAATATCTTTTGTCTCTTTTTGTTCAATCATTTCTATTCTTCCTCCCATGCAATACAACATTTTTGAAGTTTTTATATATCTGCAATCCTTGCTCCGCACTTTTTTCCGGATGAAACTGAAAAGCCGAAACATTCCCGCAAACCACACTAGAACAGAAATTGACATCTGCATAATCCGTTAAAGTGGCAATGTTTTGTTTTTTTTCCGGCACCACATAATAAGAATGCACAAAATACATATACGCCCCATCCTTAACATTATCTAAAATCGGAAAGCCACCCGCTTCTTTATTAAAGATTATTTTATTCCATCCTACTTGGGGGACCTTAACGACATTATCTCTCCTGTCTTTTGAAGGCAAAGATACCACGCCCCCACCTAAGACCCCTATCCCTTTTTGGCTGCCAAATTCCTCACTTTCACTAAATAATAATTGCATACCTAAGCATATTCCCATAAATGGCTTACCGTTAGCGATAAAATCTTTTATGGGATAAATTAAATCAAGCCGCTTTAGGTTTTTCATTGCTTCGCCAAAGGCGCCAACTCCCGGGAGTATTAGCGCGTCATAAATATTCAAACTCTTATTGTTTGATGTCAATACGGGGGTTAAATCGACCTGTTCACAAGCACGAAGAACACTAAACATGTTCCCCATATCAATATCAATAATCCCAATATTTGCCTTAAACATTGTATTTTTCAATACTTCTACAATTAATGCCCTGATCAGTTAAATATGCTTTTATTGTACATATGTCAGCTGAGTCAAATTTCGAGAATTTAACCTCTTTATTGACAAACTCAGTATTCCCTTCTACTCCAGGATCAAATTCAGGCTTATGATTCGTTAGGAAACCATAATGTAATAATGACGCGACCGAAACAGCATCGGCTTTCCCATCTACTATAACCTGCTTAATATGATCGATCTTCCCCGCTCCGCCATGAGCAATAACAGGAATCGATACTGCCTCCGAAATGGCTCTGGTGAGCTCAATATCGTATCCTTTACCCGTGCCTTCCAGGTCGACAGATGAAATCATTATCTCTCCAGCACCAAGCTCTTCAACTCTTTTCGCCCATCCAATTGCTTCTATCCCAGTAAATTGTCTTCCATTATCCGTATAAGCCATATAACATCCATCTTTTTCCTTGATCGCTTCAATTGTTACTACAATTGTTGAAGAGCCAAAAATATTAGCCGCCTCTTTTATTATTTGAGGATCTTTGATGGCTGCCGTATTGATAGAAACCTTATCAGCTCCGGCTCTTAACACCGCCCTTATATCATCAATGGTCCTTAATCCCCCTCCAACCATCAGCGGGATAAAGATTGCTCTCGCAGTCTTTGAAATAATTTCGTGTAAACTATTGCGGTTGTATAAACTTGCTACAACATCGACATATGCTAATTCATCAGCTCCGGCTTCATAATAATAACGGGCATACTGCTCAGGCTTACCTAAAACCCTCAACCCCTCAAACTGGATGCCCTTTACAAGATTCGGCCCTTTTATATCCAATCTTGGGATAATCCTAACTGTTTTGCTCATAGATTCTTCAGAGTTGATCCCTTAAGAATTTGACAACCTCATCATCATTCATGATTTTACTTTCATCACTTCGATATCGATTCAACTTTGAAGGCTTAAACCCTTTTTGCGGCCTCTTTGTAATACAAAACATGTCTTCATTTTCGTAAACATCTTCAGCTTCTTCATCGGTCATCAAGAGTTCGTATATTTTTTCCCCGTCTCTTTTTCCCACAACTTCAATCTTGATCATTTTTGGATCGATCCCATATTTGGGGGAAATTATTTCTATCATTGCTTTTGCCATATCAAGGATCCTCATTACCGGCATTTTTAGGATAAAGAGTTCGCTGCCTTTGGAATATAAAGCTGCCTTTAATACCAGTTCCGCAGCCTGTGGAATACTCATCATAAAACGAGTCATTTCACTATGGGTCAAAGTTACAGGTCCGCCATTCTTAATTTGTTCAATAAATAAGGGGGCAACCGATCCTCGAGAAGCAAAGACATTCCCAAATCTAACGACAGAAAACACCGTTTTCCTATTAGCCCCTTTGTATTGTTCAGCTGAGATAACAATCTTTTCAGCTAAAAGCTTCGTCGCGCCCATAACGTTAACTGGCATTGCAGCCTTATCAGTACTCACATGGACATATTTCATTATGTTATTAAAACGAGCGGCTTCCACTAAGTTTTGGGTACCGACAACATTAGTTTTTACCGCTTCAAAAGGATTGAACCCGCAAAGATGTACGTGTTTCATAGCTGCAACATTAAATATCATATCGACACCTTCAACAGCCAAAAATACCCGTTCACGATCCCTAATATCGCCTATAAGAAATGTAACCCTACCCTCGGGTTCGTTTTTGAGCTCTTTCTCAAACATGAACTGCTTATATTCATCGCGAGAAAATACTCGGACTTGCCTAACCGGGCATCTTAATAGTTTACGCACAATCTCGCTGCCAATTGATCCTGTCCCGCCAGCAACCAATATCACTTTATCCTTAATGAAATCAGAAAATATTTCATTCATAATCGTTGTCTCCCTATTTTAATCGTTGTTTTTAATATATTTTTGGTTACAGATCCAATGCCATAATTTATGGGATACACAACCCATATCGTTAATTCCCTGTCTACATGATTTAGCATTGGTTGCTTTGCATAGAATATTTATTACTCATCATTAATTTTTCCTAAGCAATTTCCGATATGCTTAGCCACAACTGATATTTCATGTTTAGAAAGCTTATTAAAGAATGGCAAAGCGATTGTTTGCGCAGCAATTTTTTCAGCTATTGGAAAATCGCCTTTCTTATAGCCAAATTCATTTCTATAAAAGGGCTGAAGATGGATCGCCGGGAAATATACATTACAGCTAATCCCTTGTTCACATAGATTTCTTACAATAGTATTGCGCTGTAATTCTGAATATCTGCCGCCAAGTCGAAGAACATAAACAAACCAGCTTCGTTTTGTTTGGCCCTTATTGTCGGGAGGAAGAATTATATTACTAGCTTTCGAAAATATTTTGTTATAAATATCTGCAACCCTATCGCGTTTGGCCAAAAAATCATTTATCCTCTCTAATTGAGCTATACCTAAAGCACAATTAATATCACTAAGCCTGTAATTATATCCTAACCTATTGTGTTCAAGCCATTTAGCGTTTCCATCCCTTCCCTGGTTTCTCATGCTTTTCGCCAAACCGGCGATTTCATCATTATTTGTTACCAGCATCCCGCCTTCTCCAGTTGTCATTTGCTTATTAGGATAAAAAGCAAAAACCGCGGCATCGCCAAAAGTGCCGACCTTTTTCCCGGCAATTTCCGCACCGATCGCCTCGCAAGCATCTTCGATTATTGCCAGATCATATTTTTTTGCGACCTGCCTGATCTTTTTCATATTACATGGATAACCAAAAACATGGACCGGAAGAATTGCCTTGGTTTTTTTAGTTATGCTCTTTTCAATTTCATTTTCATCAATATTCAAGGTGTCTTCTCTTATATCAACAAAAACCGGCTTTGCCCGTTCGAATAATATACAATTGGCAGAAGCAATAAAGCTAAATGGTGTAGTTATGATTTCGTCGCCTTCTTTGATTCCTAAAGATTTTATACAAAGGTGTAATGCGCTAGTTCCGCTGTTTACCGCCACTGCATGCTTTACCCCAATATAATCAGCGAACTTTTTTTCGAACTCCGGTAATTTCGGGCCTAAACTAAGATTAGGCGTTCTCAGAACTGAAACAACGGCGTCAATGTCTTTTTGAATAATATCAGGGTTAGATAAAGGTATCTTCATTTATTTGCGCTTCTTCCTTATTACTTTGGCGGGAACGCCGATTGCAATACAGTTAGCCGGGATATCTTTGTTAACGAAAGAAAAAGCCCCAATAATTGAATTTTCTCCAATTGTCACTCCAGGCATAACAACGCTATGGCTGCCCAAACATGAATTTTTCTTAATAAGCACTTTACCCTTTTTATTATCTATGGTTGAGACGGAATAAATGGAACAAAGAGAGCCAATTTGCACATTATCTTCTAATATGACACCGTATTTTGAATTTATGTAGGTAAACGCACCAATATCCGTCAGTTTGCCAAGTTTTAAGCCCTTAACGTTTTGCACCAGCCAATTATATTTGGTTAATTTACCTTCATTAATCTGTGGATACTTCCACTTTTTAAATCTTTTTGTCATAAAGACTACTCCTAATAAGTCATTTGCTTTTGCAAAAGCATCTTGTCTAATCTAATTTTATTTAAGATCCTTACTATTCGCTGCGCAGCGTAACCATCGCCATAAGGATTTCTGCCTTTGTCAACCCGAGTTCGGAATCTTTTATCATAAAGCGCTTTCTTAATCGCCATGATTATCGCGTCTTTCGAAGGCGGCACATCTATAACATTCACGCCTCTTTCACGCCCACTCTGCCGATCGCCTATATTTATAAAAGGCAGTTTAAATGATGGCGCCTCAATGATCCCGCTGCTTGAATTGCCGATCAAAACTGAGGCGATTTTCATTAACCCCAAATAATCCTTATGTGGCAGGCTTTTAACCGATCGAATATGATTGCCTGCCTCATATTTCTTGATGACTTCGATCATTCTTCTGCCACCCGCATCCGCGTTCGGATAAATAACTATTGTTGGGAGACGGAATCCCATTATTGCTTCCAGAGAAACCTTGATCTGAGCCGCTGCCTCATCCTGTTCCGTAATCACCGGATGCTGAGCTAAGATCAATAAAGGCTCATTAGCATTAATTCTATATTTTCTAGTTAATTCATTCTTGGCTGGCAATTTCTCATTCAGGGCCCGATCCAAAGCGGGGGCGCCCGCCACAAAGATCCTCCATGCTTCTTCCCCCAGGTTAAGAATACGCTGTTTAGAACTTTTTGAAGCCGGAAAATGAATATGCGATAACTTTGTCAGCGCATGCCTCAATAATCCATCCACATGGCCAGATACTTCCCCGCCATGAATATGCGCGATCGGAATATTAAAATAGATGGCCGCCATCGCAGCGGCCAACATCTCTCCTCTGTCACCAAGGACGACGACAAGATCCGGCTTCAATTTTGCATAAGTTTTTGATAATTTTATTACTGCTTGGCCAAAAGAACCAGCCATGGCTAGGCCGCTATCTTCTTTATAAGAAATGTCGACTTTTTCATAAATAGCAAAACCGTCTTTTTCGATTTCATTTACCGTATATCCAAATTCTTTCATTAGATGCATTCCAGTGGCAACAATATATAATTCCAATTTTCCCGAAACCCTGATAGCATTCATAATAGAATAAAATATCCCATAATCCGCCCTGGTTCCTGTAATTACACAGATCTTTCGTTTCATACTATTAAATCCCAATTAAAAACGCGATCTCTTTTGATCGTTCTTTTGACATGTTTACCTACTAACCGGCTCAACCATTTAGGCGCAATTCCTGTTCCGGGTCTTTTAATTGCAAGCATGTCCCGAGTTATCTTTGTTCCCCTAGAAATATCTCTATCGGCCACAATACTTTTTCTGGCAACTAATCTTATATCGGACTCTGATTTTGCGGGCTTCTTGACCCCATCTCCCAAAGCGGATTCAACAATTCTTATAGATCCGACCATTTCCCTGAACTCTTTTGGTTCCAAAGAGGTTTTATGATCCGGTCCCGTTAAGTTATTATCTAAAGTAAAATGCTTTTCAATTACAGCCGCCCCCAAGACCACGGCCGCCAAAGCAATCTCGCTACCTTGAGTGTGGTCGGAATAGCCGATCGGGACATGAAAAAACTTCTTCATGCTATCCATTGCCCTAAGATTAACATCTTCATACTTTGTCGGATAGTTAGATGTGCAGTGAAGCAGAGTTAGCCTTCGGTTGCCAGCAGAAAAGATCACTTTTACAGCGTCTCTTATTTCTTTGATTGTTGACATACCGGTAGACAGAATTATTGGCCTGCCATATCCCGCGATATGAATTAGCAGCGGGAGATTCGTTAAATCGCCGGAACTGATCTTGAATATCGACATCCCCAATCTGAATAGGAAGTCCGCGCTTTTTGTGTCAAATGGGGTTGATAGGAACAAAATATTGCTTTTCTTGCAATAGTTGTATAATTTGCGGAATTGCTCTTCGGATAATTCAAGCTGCTTAAGCATTTCATATTGTGTATTACCAGAGCCATTATGCTTTTGATAATCAGCTTTAGGGGCGTATTCAGTCGCCAGTTCTTCTGCTTTGAACGTCTGGAATTTAACCGCGTCAGCGCCGGAATCTTTTGCCGCGTCAATTAATCTTTTCGCGATTTTTAGACTCCCATTATGATTAACTCCGGCTTCGGCAATGATAAAAGCTGCCTGTTTCCCGGCAAATTTGTGATTTCCTAGACTATTATTCTTCTTCCGCACTTTTGCCCGCCTTTTTACTTGTCAAATCCATCAACAACTTTCCGATACACATTTTTAAACTTACTTGGAAGTGCTGAGCCGAATAACGCGATCAACTCATGCCCCATAATTCGGTATTGCCCGCCGATTTTAGCGGCACGAATGATCCCTTTTTTAACAAGGCGGCGGAAAGTGGAGTCGGAAATTTTTAAGATGGAAATTGTTTCTTGCGGCGTATATACTTCGTTTTCGTCGACTACCATAACTTAAATTATATCATCCCTTCATAATATGTCAATAATGGTCTTGAGTAGTCAATATTAGTCAATTGATGAATATTCATCTTCATTTTTCGAGATGATCGCCAAATTGTTTGATAATATCAATAACATAAGCTAAGTCAGATTCTTCCAGTCCTTGATATATTGGTAGACTTAGAATCATTTCGGACGCTTTTTCACAAACAGGAAAATCACCTTTTTGGTATCCTAAGGTAACAGCTGCTTTTTGGATGTGGATTGGGATCGGGTAATGTATTTTTGTTCCTATCCCGTTCCCCTCAAGATAATTTTTGAGTTGGTCCCTTTTCTCGGTTTGAATGATAAACGTGTGAAAAACTGCCCGCTCTGTTGCCAAAATCCTTGGGACTTTAACTAAATGTTTCAAGCCTTTGCTATAATAAGACGCATTCGCTATCCGTGCCTTGTTCCATTCCTCCAAATATTTCATCTTGACTGATAGAATTGCTGCCTGGATCGAATCAAGGCGCGAGTTGTACCCCCAATAATCCGATTCATCGCGGTTTTTAAGCCCTATGTTCCTTAATTGCATGACTTTTTGATGCAATTGTGAATCGTTGGTTGTGATCACTCCCCCATCACCGCAAGCATTTAAGGTTTTTAGGGGATGCAGACTAAAACAGCCGGCATCACCAAGGTTGCCGGTTTTCTTGTTATGGTATTCTGCGCCGATCGCCTGCGCAGAATCTTCAATAACTTTTAAATTATACTTTTCTGCCAGCTTCATGATCGGATCCATATCCGCCGGCTTGCCGGTTAAATGGACAGGAATGATCGCCTTGGTGTTATTACTGATTTTTTTTGCTATCTCATCTGGATCAATATTAAGGTCTTCTCTGATATCCGCAAAGACCGGATTAGCACCGGCAGCAACGATCACCGAAGCAGAAGCTAAAAATGAATTAGGCGCGGTTATGACTTCGTCGCCCGGTCCGACGCCATAAGCTTTTAAAGCCAAGAACAGTGCGTCAGTCCCTGAATTAACCCCGATCGCGTATTTCGTCCCGCAATATTCGGCAATTGTTTGTTCGAATGCCTCAACTTCTTTGCCTAAAATAAAGTCGGCACTATCCAACACTCCGCCGATGGCTTCTAAGAGCTCATTTTTTAGTGCGGCGTGCTGCCCCTTTAGGTTGATGTAAGGGATATTTCTCATCCCTTATAGAACTCCTTTACCGTATCGATCACATATTGGACCTCTTCGCCGGTCAGGTGCTGATGGGCCGGAAAGGTAATGATCGACCGGCAATCCCTTTCCGTTTTTGGGAAATCTCCCGGTTTATAACCAAGATGCTGGGCACATTTCTGGTAAGGTAGCGGGATCGGATAATGCACTTTCGCCTCCACCCCTTTCTTAAGACAATATTTTAAAAGCTTGTCCCGATTTTTCGCCCTGACCATATAAAGATGGAAAACTTGCCTGACATTGGAACGGCGTTTGGGTATTTCAATATATTCCGCTAAGCTCTTAAATCCTTCATCCAACTTCTTAGCGTTAGCGATGCGGGCATCGGTGATATCCTTCACTAAGGGCAGCAACCGCAAAGCCACAACCGCCTGAAAAGTGTCCAGCCGGCTATTGACCCCGAATATCTCGATCTCATCCCTAGTCGCCAGACCATGATTTCTCAATAAGCGCAGTTTCTTTTTCATTTCATCCGAATTAGTCGTTATCATACCGCCGTCCGACCAGACATTCAGATTCTTGAGCGGATGAAAGCTGAAAGCGCCGGTCAGGCCGAAAGATCCGGCTTTTTTCCCGTCGATTGAAGCATCGATCCCGCAACAGGAATCTTCAACAACCGACAACCCAAGGTTTGCCGCTATTTCCAGGATCGCCCCCATGTCAGGAGCATTACCGGTGAACCAAACCGGCATGATCGCTTTGGTCTTTTTAGTGATCGCTTTTTCGATCAAGGCAACGTCGATCTCGTATTCATCATTAGCATCGACGAAGACCGGCCGCGCGCCGGTGGCGGCGATAGCACCGGCAGTCGCTATAAAAGTTTCCGCGCAAGTAATGACTTCATCGCCGGGGCCGATACCCTGGGCTTTCAGCGAAAGGATCAGCGCGTCAGTCCCTGAATTAACCCCGATAGCATGTTTGTCTCCGATAAACTCGGCAAACCTTGATTCAAACTCTTCCAGTTTCTTACCCAGCGTAAAATCACCGGTTTTGATAAATTCTTTCAGATCAGCGAATATCTGATCGGGCTGCTCAAATTGCCTGCCCAAATATGAGAAAGCAACTTTCATGTTAATAATCCTATTCCTTCCTTTCTAGTTTCAAAGCTCATTAAATAAATGCCAAATGCCCTATATCGGCATTTAAATAATCCAGCAACAGTTCATTTTTTGCATTAGCTACACAATGGTGATTGCATACTTTAGACGGATCTATCTTAAAGAACTTACTTTTATCAGATAACCAGAATTCCTTAAAACGCTGATTTTTTATGGATCCGATAAGGGCTTCATCTATATTGTAAGCCTTGTCTTGGCAGGGATAAATATTCTGATCAGCGCCTATGATTGGCAGGATTTGAAGATAAGGGCACCAGGTATATTTCTTTTCGAAACTTTCCAATTGGCCATGATACGAATCGAATATTTCAAAACCCTCATCCGCAAGCTCATTCATCCCCATGGCTATCTGATCTTTTACAATCTGAAAATAAGGCGCATGATATTCGTTATTTTCTTTGCCAATATTACTTATGATGCATGGGGCGACCTTGATACTGTTTATTCGCGACTTTTTTAAGATCTTCATAAGTTCAAATATGTGTTCAGCATTGTTATTATTCACGATAATAGAGACTCCCAGATAACAATTGCCTCCATGACGCTTGAAATTCTCAATATTGCGTATGATTTTCGAAAATTCACCATCTGGCACACCGCGGAAGGCAGAATAGCTTTTATCATCCCAGCCATCCATGGAAACCCTCACCCAAGTCGCATATTTCGCAAGTAATTCTGATATTTTCCCTTCCAACCTTGCGCCATTTGTGAGACAAGCAAATTTAATTTTTGTATTTCCAACAAGGTATTCTATGGCTTCCGGCAGATAAGGGTAACAAAGTGGTTCCCCGCCTCCACTAAAGGTAACGGCCTGTACTCCCATATCCTCCAGATCTTCGAATATTTCTATTATTTTTTCTTTAGGGATATAATCTCTTAAATTCATATCCTGCCCAAGTTGTTGCCCCTTTGCCCTATAAGCGCAATAAGAACAATTATGGTTGCAAATATTAGTAGGCTTTATCCTTATATGGATCGGGGACATTATTTTGCCAACAGATTCAGGCAGTGACTCTATTTTGTCCTTATAGTGGAACACCTTCATTTTTGCATACAAATTACCCATTAATTAATCCCTCCTAGCTTAAATTTTACACTCGTAGATATCCGGCATTGTTGTCCATTATCCAGCTTTTCACTATATTTTCAAAATTAACATTCATTTTTATATATGGATCAAAGACTTTTAACCCGACAATATCCATTATCTTTTTATCATCCTCCCCGCAACAATGAGAGCTGCCTAGAAAATTAAAATGATTATTTACGCCGGTAGCAATAAACTTAACATTCAATTTTTGTTTAACGACATCATTGCGTATCTGTTCGATGGCCCTGAAAGCCAAAAAGTTAACAATAGAGTAAACTATCGGTTTTAATCCGGTCATTGCCATACCAGCAGCGATCCCAACCGTACCTTGCTCCATCATACCCACATTAAAGATCCGATCAGGTATCTCTTTCTCATAATTATCAGCCACGCCAAAGCCCATATCACAAACAAGCAGTACTATTTTCTTATCCTTTTTAGCATAGGGGATAATCAGATCAATCACTTCTTTTCTAAAGCTATTAGTGTTTTTTATAACGAGCCCCTTTATAACGAGCCCCCATCATAAGCTCTTCCTTCGTAGGAATTCTAAAATGAAACTTTGGCACATTTTCCATACACATCAATCCATAACCCTTGATAGTATCGGCGATCAAGACACGAGGTTTTTTGATCATGTTTGAAGCTTTAGCCCAATTGCCGATGATATTAATAATTTCAATCGGTTTATGCCCATCGCATTTTTGCACTTCACAACCAAATGCTTTCAATTTCAATTTTAAATCATCTTTTCTGTTGTCAGGCGTAAGAATATTCCGCAGAAAATCCATGGCTTGCAATTTATTATTGTCAATAATGACAACAAGATTAGAGAGCTTATGCTTGACCGCGAATTGCATAGCTTCCCAATTGGATCCTTCCTGCATTTCACCGTCCCCAACAATGCAATAAGTTTTGAATTTTTTCTTCTGCAGCCTTGCTCCAAAAGCAAGGCCAACAGCTTGGGGGAGTCCGTGTCCTAACGAACCACAACCAGCCTCCAAGCCATGCTCTTCGCTCCTCTCAAGACAACCGGACAAAAAACTTCCCTTATAAAAACTGATCCAATCATTTTTATCGATATACCCCAGATCGGCTAATATCGCGTAAACCCCATAACAGCCATGCGCCTTGGAAAACACAAGTCGGTCGCGACCTTCCCATTGAGGGTTACTCGACAGATCCATAATCGAATAGTATAAAGCGGCCAAGAGATCAATACTTGAAAGAGACGGCGCAATGTGGCCCGCCCCGTTCTTAACGGAAATATCCACGACATTCGCCCTTATATAATCAGCCTTTTTTTTAAGCTCGCCTATTGCCAGTTTTTTCAGCATTTATTTGTTCTTTGCCGAACCCATGAGTTTAGAGAATTTTTTGTCCCATACGGAACAAATCCATATTCGTTTTCTGCTTTCCTGGTGGAAATATTAAAAAAACCGCTTTTCTTGTCCGCGACCATAATATCGGACTTGGAATTAAGGGCGCCTTTGATTGTTTCAGCGATCTCAAGAACGGTCTTTTCTTTCTTTGAGGCAAGGTTAACTACATCGAATTTTCGGCTAATTTCAACTTTCTCAAGAAATTCGAATAGGTTCTCCGCAGAGATAAAATTATTGTAAGTCCGGTGCGCATTTGAGATCTCGAGCGCCTCGTTATTTTTCAGTGTCTCGAAACACCTGGACATGAAACTCGTGGTGTTCCGGTTTCCCAAGATCGCCGGCAAACGCAGGCAAAGTACATTTAATTGTGAATCCTGTAAAAGTTTCTCTCCTATGAGTTTTGTCAGACCATACAGATCCGGGTCACATGGTTTTTCATCTTCGCCAACATCCTCTTTGTCCTGTTTTCCGTAGACCGAAATAGTGGAAAAAAAGATCAACTCTTTGGCTCCATTCCTTACCGCATACTTAATAACCTCCTGCAGATAAAAGATATTCGAATCTAACATCATTTGAGTTGATGCAGGGGGAGTCCGAGCCGCCAGGTGAATAATTCTCTTTGCTGGCCGATCCACTTTTACATCTAAAGGTTCTATCTCCTGATTAGATTTTGTATACAAATCAAAGAGAATAGAGCCAATATCACCCTTATGTCCGGTTAAAAGTGTTTTCCCCATGTTTATCAAAACTCCATCTCGATTATTAACTACGCTGTTGTGGCTAAGAACCAATAAAAATCGCCCGTATAACCAACTTCTTTAAAAAGCTTCTTCCAGCCGTCTGTGCCAAAATATGTTAAAGCGGTCAAGTTCCATTTTCCCATCAGCTCGTGTTCTTTTTCGTTTCGCCACGAATCAACTATGATGAACTTGTGCCTCTTACTTACCCTTTCAATTTCACGCAGCGCGTTTTTACATCCCTCCAAATCAATATTATGAATCGTATTGATCGAGAGGACCAGGTCAAACGAATTGTCCGGGAAAGGAAGTCCCTTCGCGTTTGCGACTTTAAGCAGCGGCTTCACGTCGGGCATCGCCTGTTCGATCGCATACTCTGATATGTCAATGCCGGCGACTCTTATGCCGGGGATCAATTCGCGAAAATCGTGAAGCATAAATCCCTTACCGCAACCTACATCCAATACGTTGCTTTCTGATGTTAGATTATAATAATTTTGGATCCTTTTTATGACCGGCTGAAAAAAGCGCGGATCATAGTTATATCCGCCGTAACCTTGATTTCTGCTCCCATCAAAATACTCTTTCCCGAATTCTTTTGCGATGCCTTTATCTGCTTCAGTGACAGTTTGGCATCTTTCTTCTATCGGCCGCTTGGATTTTGGATAAGCGTCAAAAAGATCGATCTCTCGTCCCAATTTATTATTTTTTTCCATTCCCTTGTTAATTCAGCTCCTTATCATTTCACGCCACAAGCATATCTCTGTTCTTTATTAAGAAATATGTTCCGATCTTGGTCGGGCAGCCATTGCGACGGAGCTTGAAGATGGCATCGAACTTCTTCTGATATTCTTCTTCATTGCTGACATATGGCACATAGTTACCATCTAGTCGCATATTTATCTCCTTTGCCATTTCAAGTATTTCATCAGAAGAATTTTCAATTACTTCTACCCCTAATTTCTTATATACTTCGGACTGATAGCCATCCATCAATTCCGAATCTTGTATCTCATTGAAGGTTAAATGCCTACCTTGAGCTTTGCTGAATATTTTTTTGGGAACAAACAGATCGCTCTTTTTATATGGGACAAAACTAATAGGGATAAAATTGGCACAAGCAACCGGGACACCAAAGACGGAAGAAACATTGTATGGGCCCGAGGTGCTCCCTAAGAGAAATTTACAATTAGCCAACAGGAATATATCCATGAAATCGGAACGAAAATCAACCGCATAATCAATGATATTAGGATGCCTACCTTTACTTAAAGGCTTATCAACTACTGATCCAATCCTAATGGCATAGCCCCCCCGATCCGCAATATATTCAGCTGCCTTTAAATAGTTTTCGATGTCACAATCTCGATAATCATGATATTCCGATCCGGGCCCAAGATATTTTGGATCTCTGGCTTGAAAACAAACAAACCAATCGGCCTCCCCTATCCCCATTTCAGATAAAAGCTTCCTACCCTGCTTTTTTTCCTCATCAGTAAATGATAATACGGGTTTCAGTTGGTTATTCTCGTAATATTCATTGCCATAAAAACTCAGAACAGTATAAAACCCAGTCTTCTTTATCCAGGTATTGAGCAATTTTGCGAATAATTTATTAGTAACAATAAATAAGTGCCGTCCATACATCTTTAGTAATTGACGATTACCTATGGGAAAATGCAAACAAAAACCAACATAAATAGTGTTATTTGAATTAAAGAATCCTCCCTGCTTATATCTGCGCAAGAAAATTTCCAACTCACAGGCCATATGCCCAATCCGGCTAGAAAAGAATTCGCAAAATACGATCTTCTTTCCAGTTATTAACTTTATGACAACCAAGGCAAGGAAAAGAATACCAGCCAGGAAATTGAAGAATAATAGCTCCAGCTTTGCATATAATCTGCCAACATTTCTATTCAATATTGGCCTGATCACGGCGTTAAAAATATCTCCCCCATGATTATCCCCCTTTATGGATTAGCCCTAGCTAAAGTAGTTTTTCTGATTTCATCCAGTCTTTCTTCAGTTACATTCATCATCACAGCGATCTTCTTTTTCCTAAGACTATCCGAAAAGTTGATCCTATCCCATTCATAAGCTCTAAATATTTTTAAATCTTGGGGCCTAAACTCAGGAGTTCGTATGAATCCATCAGTCCAAAGATGGTTATTAATATCATAATTTTCAATTAAGGACCCGCTCTCTTTCGCAATACGATAAAGCTCAGTATTAGGAAATGGAGTTGCTATGAATATCTTGATATAATCCACGTCAAGATCTTCTGCATATTTAATGGTTTTTCTGATTTCATTCCATGTTTCCCCAGGGAAACCTATCACAAAATTGGCGACCACATCAATCTCTATGCCTTTAATTTTTGAAACCATATATTTCGCCTGATCCAAATCAACGGGTTTATGGATGATCGTTTTAAGCACACGCTCAACGCCCGACTCAATAGCGACATTAATATATTGGCAGCCGCTTTGTTTTATTAAATCGAGCAATTCTTCGTCCAACTTAAAGACCGCCATAGCCATGGCATTCCATTTAAGATTATAGTTTCGTGAAATCAACAATTTAAAGAATTTTATTGCTCTGTCACGATCGACCAGTATATTATCATCGTCAATCATCATAGATTTTATGCCATACTCCTTGACCAGGAAATCAATTTCAGCCATTATATTGTCAGGGCTTCGATATCTTATTTTCTTGCCGGAAACAACACCGGCCGCACAAAAACAACATCTAAAAGGACAACCTCTCGATGTTATTATTCTTGCATATGGCAAATCTCTTGGCCGATCGGTACTCTCCCTTTGCATCGCATTTGCATACTTCTTAAAATCAACCAAATGGTATGCCGGTAAAGGCAATGAATCCAGGTCAGTTATATACTCAGCCATGCCCAAATTAATAACTTTGCCATCTTTTCCAAATAATATTCCAGTCTTTGGCAGATCAGAAAGACCGAATAAATAATCGCAAAGAATAGGGAAAACGACCTCTGCTTCGCCACATACCGCGAAATCAACAGATTCTTTGCTCATAATGTAATCAGGATTAAATATTACGCTTGAACCGCCGAATACAACTTTTATTCCCGGGTTTACCGATTTAATCGCCTCAGCAGCGATCAACCCGGAGTCAACATACTCATTGGCATTCAAGGAAATGCCGACTATGTCCGGCGCGTACTTTGAAATATCGTCTTTGAACTGCGATAGAGACAGGTCATCAAAATTGGCATCGACTATTTTAACATTATATTTTCTTTCGAGTATGGCAGCCAATAAGCATATATTATATGGATGAAGCCGCCAGAGAGTACGACCCTCATATCCCTTAATCCATTTAAAATTTGGATAAACCAACATTATTTTACGGGTTTTCATAATAACAGTCCTCCGCTTACTTTAAATTTAATAATTGCATCGTCTTGATATTGAAATATCGCTTGTCTTCCATTGAATTGGGTATTAATCCCGCATTAAAAGCCTTGCAGATATCTATTATCGCTTGCTCAACCGAACGCTTTGCCTCAAAACCTAATTCCTTTTTGATTTTTTCAGATGAGACATGATAAGATCGATTATCGTCAGTGGGAGTTGTGACAATTTCCAAACTATCTCTTTTCATCTCCCTAGTCACCACTTTTTTTACAACCTCGGCAATTTCTTTCATTTTCATATTATGATATCCAGCGTTAAAAATTTTACGATCTATCATTTCATCCGGATATTCTAGAGCTTTTACGTACAAATCCGTCATATCTTCAATATGGAGATTGGGCCTTTTTTGTTCTCCGCCAAAAACCGTTATCTTTCCTTTGTTGACCGCATGATTGGTTAAAATATTCACGCTAAGGTCTAAACGCAATCGCGGTGAATACCCACAGACTGTCGCTGGTCGTAAAATTAAAAATACAAAGCCAGGCTCTTTCAGACCCAAAAGATGATCTTCACACAACGCTTTATACTTTGAATAGTCGGTCAACGGCTCGAGCGGGAGATCTTCCGTCACTTTTTCTTCACCTTTGATCCCATAAACGCTGGAACTCGAAGCATAAATAAACCGCTTAACACTTGTCTTTTTGCAAACATCTACCAAAGAAACAAAGGCATCAAAATTAATGGATTTGCCAAGATCGGGATTTAATTCATAACTTGGGTCATTGGAAATGCAAGCAAGGTGAATAACCGCATCTGTTCCCAGCAGCTCTTTTTCCAGCAAACCAGTATCTCTAATGTCCCCCTTGATCTGTGTCAGATTCGGGTTGTCTTTAACTGAATCAAGGACATTTTCTCCGTAGATATATAGATCCAAAACCTTGACCTTATAGCCGTTTCTCAGCAGCTTTGGTATTAAAACCGAACCAACATACCCTGCCCCACCTGTAACCAAAACACTTTTTATTTTTATCATCTATGCATCCTTTCTACCTTAGTAAATTGTGGACATATTCCATGACTTCATATTTTTCCACCGGTTTTTTATTGCCAACGATCTGCACCGCCAAGGCGCCGACCACATTACCGATGAAAGACACCAGATCCAGTGGCATACCAACCGCAAAACAAGGCGCCGTATAGGCAAAGAAGGCATCCCCAGCGCCAATTGTATCAACAACTTCAGCAGAAAATATCGGGGTCCGGTTAATCTCGTTGTTCCTTCCAATACCCAGCGAACCACTCTTCCCAAGGGTGACGATTAAGTGCCGGGCGCCAACCAGCTTTTTTATCCTTTGCGCAACATCTTCAATTGAAGCATGCTTTTCCTGGGCCGCCAGCCGGAGCTCGCTTTCGTCAACACAAATATAATAGGGTGTCTGGTATTTGGTGATCAGATTATAGCCAGTATTGGCTGCATTGGTTTGGGTATTGACCGCATATTTTCGCGCGCGGCGCTTAATTAAATTAATAATCCCCTCAGTAATAAAGCCATGCCCAAAATCAGAAACAAGCACTATATCATAGTTTGGTATCTGTTTCTCAAGATAATCAATAATTTCCTTTTCAATTTTCCCTTCAATATAGCGATCGTCCAGGTAATTGACCTCAAACAGTTTCTGGCTTGAATAATTATTAAGATAACGTTTTTTTACAATGGTTGAACTGTTGGCACGGTAAAAATATCTGGGTGTCACATTTGGGCGGAGATTTTTGGCAATAAATCTTTCTCTGGAGTCATTTCCGCCCAACAGCGTTACCAGGTTGATCTGATCACACAGACTGGAGAGATGATTTGCCAAAGCAAAAGCGCCGCCGGCAAACACTTCCTGATGTAAATATTTATTTACCACCAGATGGGCTTTTGAAGACCGGCCCATTGCGTCACAATAATGGTATTCATCAATGATCCCGTCACCAATTAATAAAACTTTCAGGTTTTTCAACTTGTTCAATTGAGTAGCAACGCTTTTAAAGGAATACCGGAGGGAAAAGTCTAACAGAAATTTTTTAGTTCCATCTGGGTAAACCGCCAAGAGATTATTGACCAATTGCTGGGTTTGAAAAGAAAAGCCATCGGTTTCCAATATTTTGGTCTTTCCAAAATTATCTTCTTTTCCTTCCTCAAATATATTGCCGTGAACCACCCGGTCGCGCTCCTTAAAGGCTTTGCCCTTGGCAAAGATATCCGGCTTGAGCAATCTGACACATTCAAAGGGGATATCTTCATCGACCAGCGCAACGTAGTCAACTGGCCGCAGGGCAACCACATTTTCTAAGCGCAAACGTTCATTAAAAAGCGGCCGTCCCGGCCCCAACCGGACATGCTTGTCCTTGATTATCGTCACGATCAGCACGTCCCCCCGCTCTTTTGCCAGTTGGAGATGCTGAACGATCCCGGGGTGGATAATGTCATAAACCCCATGGCTTTGCACTACAGTCAAACCTTGTTTCTTCAGTTCTTTCGTCTTTTTCAACAGTTCTTCAAAAGATAATATTTTACTTGTCATTTCTTCATTCCTGTCTTGGTTTGCATATACTGCCCGATCAATTTAGTCGAAGAAAAGACGATCTCATGGGTAAAGCGCAGGTGCGCGCCAACCTGCTTGACGACCGCCGCTTCCCGCTGGATCTTGCCGGTTTTATCAACTAATTTCTCAAACTCCTGCCCTTTCACATAGATGTTCGGTTTAAATAATCGAAGGATTTCTTCTGCAGTTGGCCATTCATTGATCGCCACATAATCAACGCATTGCAGGGCGGCGATGCTTTCCGCCCGCAACTGCTGGCTGTAAACAGGCCGACCCGGGCCTTTATCAATGAAACGATCCGGCGTGATAGTCACTATTAGAATGTCACCCATCCTTTGGGCCGCCTGGAAATATTTAATGTGCCCGGGGTGCATCAGGTCAAAACAGCCGTGGCAATGGACAACAGTTTTTTCTTCGGACTTGAGTTGTTCGATCTGCCGCGCCAGTTCGGGCAAACCGAGGATCTTGTTATCTTCGTTCATTATTCAATGCCTGCCACAAGGCCGGGATAGTTTCAGAATGCCGGCCCTTAAGATAGAGGCTTTCACCGCCACCGGCGGTCGTCCTGACCAACATAGTTTTCCAAGGGCGGAAATAATAGTTATGGTCATCTTTGGCTGGCTCTTTCAAATATTGCTCCGGCAGTTCGTGCAGGTCGCAAACCACGGTCATGAAGTGTTTGATCGCTTCATTCCTTTGTTTAGCCACGTTCCGAGCCATACTCAGGGCTTTAAGAAAGATCTCCGGCCCCATGACCGCGCTGCCGAAGTTCATCACGACTCCGTTTTCCAACTGCTGGACCGAAGCCGCGAAATTGAGGAAATCGTTGTAAGAAAGGGCGCCAGTAGCCGCGCCATCGCAATTAGGATGCTCATGGATGATATCCTGGCCGACCCCGACATGGACAGTTATAGGCACTTGATTACGGAAAGCGGCAGCAAAAATACTGATGTTCTTATGAGGGAAATCACCTTCCTGAATGGCACGCCCGATCGTTTCCCCCATTCTGGCCTTGCGGTCATTCTTATATGCTTGGTTCACCAGATCATTGATCATTCCAGTTTCCCGCCAGAGGCCGAACTGCCCCTCGTCAATATAACGCGCGACGCTTTCGGTCGTCGCCCCGATCAAAGCATATTCAAAATCGTGGATCATACCGGAACCGTTGGTAGCTAAATGAGTGATAAAACCGCGTTCGATCAGGTCAATAAGATAATTCTGCACGCCGGATCGAAAAACATGTCCGCCCATCATCATAATGATCGCGGCGTTGTCCTTTTTCGCCGCAACAATTCGGCGCGCGATCATGCGCCAATCATCGTTAATGGCGCCGGATCGGACAGGTTCAATTTGTTGGATAATCGAAAGGTCGAGATCATTTTTTCGATCTTTCAGCGGTTTGAGACGCAAAAGCCTCCTTTCAAACATCATGATTTTCAGGCCCCAATTGAGTAATAACTTTCTTATAAGTTTTCTTAACTTTCGATGGCAAGCTGGGGCTTAATATTTGAAGGATGTGTTTTCCCAAAATGCGATACTGACCGCCTATTTTAGCGGCGCGGAGTACGCCGTTTCTAATTAAACGGCGAAAGGTGGAGTCAGAGATCTTTAGCAAAGTGATGGTCTCCAGCGGGGTATAAACTTCGTGCTCTTCCACTATCATAAACACTATTTTATCAGGTAGGCATAACTTGTCAAGAGACTATTATATTTAGTCAGAACTGGTCATTCTATTCATTGTCGCATATGGTCATTCAAAGCCAATACTGATAATTGATTATTCGAAATAGCTATTTCTGTGTTTTTTCCCAGTATTCTTTAAAAAACGCCATTAACACTCCCAAGAATAAGCCCAAGATCAAACCCATTCCGGTTTTTTCCTTTGTTTTCTTATTGTTCGGTACTCCAGACGGGATTGCCGAATCAATTAATTGATAATTAATATTCAGCGCGTGCAGATTGAGGAACCGGCCCAGACCTTCGACATATTTATTGGCTATTTCGGCAGCAATTTTGGGATCACGCCAAGTTGCGGTTATTTCGAGCAGGCCGCTAGTTCCCATTTTCGCCTCCATTGCCCCATTCAAACTGCCAGCCAATGCCTGCATTTTTTCTGCTTCGCTTAATTTTGCAATACTCGCCAATTTAGGGTTAATAATATTAATATCAAAGCTCTTTGCGACCTCATTTGCCAGGGTCCTGCTTTTTAAGATCGGTATGAGTTTTCCTTCTCCGGCAGAACCCGCGCCTCCTCCGCCAAAAGCGCCAAAAATTGAAAGCGCCGAACCTAAACCGCCTCCCCCGGAGTCGGTCTGCATAACAGTCGCGGTCGCTCTATACAATCTTGGCTGTGTGATTCCCTGATATAAGCCGATCAACGCCGCGACAGCGCCGATCAAAACGATCATTCGCCAATGCTTGATGATCACCTCCAGATATGCTTTTAAATCAATTTCATCATCCATAGTAAATTAACTCCTTTCGCGTCGTTATTGCTTAACATACGTCGCGATGACGGCAAAGGCCAGCGTTGCCTCATAGAACCAATGGGTGAAATCCTTGACCGCCAGCCAGAAATCAAAGCGGTCAAAGCTTTTCGGCACTAAGATCGTATCGCCGGGCATCAAGATTAAAGAGCTGATATTATAACCCTGCCGCCGGCTGGCAATTGAGCCATCGGCGCGAATAACATACATCTCTCTGGTATCCGCCTGCCCGGTTACCCCGCCGACGATGTTCAAATAATATGAGCCCGGTTTGTTCCCAACATAAACAGCGCTGCTGGGATTATAAACTTCGCCCAAAATATTGACCGTATTGGGGATTTTTGGGATCACCAGCTCATCGCCGTCCTCCAATTCTATATCGTCATTTGTCAGCGCCAATAGTTCCGGGTCCTTCAGTGTAATAATCACTCTGCCTTCGGCTAAAGCCGATTCCTTAAATTTATCGATTAATTCCCGGTTCCTGTCGTTTTCCGCTTGTTTGGCCGCAATGACATCGACTGCGGCGCCGGGCGAGCTTAGCTCTTTTGATCGATGGATCAGGTCAATTTCCATTTTACCGATCAACTCTTTGATCGCTTTGTTCTGCGTATCCTTGGCGCGCTGCCGCTTAAAGACCGCGCCAAAGATATAGGCCTGGTCCGTAAAACCGCCGGCTCGTTTCAAGATCGAGCTTAAGCGCTCGCCTTTGCCGATGATGTACTGGCCGGGCAATTTAACTTCGCCTTCAATGCTCACATGTTTTGAACTTTTAAATTCAGAAGAAACCATGACGCGGTCCCTGGCTTCCAGCGCGTAATTCTGCGAATTGTCCCCGGCTAAAAATTTCTTCAGGTCAAAATCGATAAAATAATTCTCAAATGTTTTTTTATCGGTGCGCACGATCTCCGCTTTCGGCAAATAGGCCCCGATCACCAGGTCATCGGCGGCTGTGATCACATCCCGGATAGTCATGCCGTTTTTCCATTGATACGGGCCCGGGTATTTGACAGCCCCCTCCACATAAACCACGTCGTTAACCGCCGAATAAATCGGATAGATCTTGATCAGGTCCATATCCTTAACTTCTATGTAAAAACGCGGATTTTTATCCGAAAAATTGAATTGCTTGTCGGTCACGATCTTCTTGTCATGGGCGACAATGCGCTGGATTTGAACCCGATTAACATAACTGGTGGGCAAAACGCCGCCCGCCATGCCGATGACCTCGCTTAAGTCCGCCCTTGGCGGTAATTCGAAAATACCGCTCCTTTTGACGTTCCCGGCCACCGCCGCGACCGGACCGATCACCGGCACAAAAACAGTATCCCCGGCGATCAAATTTATATCCTGACTCCGGTTGCCGGCCAGCAGCAAGTTATACAGGTCAATGCGGCCGATGGTTTTACCGCGCCGGATCACCCGGATATCCCTTAAACTCCCTCTTTTTACCGGTCCACCGGCTAAAAAGAGGGCATTATAGGCCGTTGAAAGAGAAGAAGTATTGTACGTCCCGGGCCGCCTGACTTCACCGACCACATAGATACGGGCCCCGACCACGCTTTTGATCGAGACCGCCACGTTAACCTGCTCATAATATTTGGTCAATTTACCTTCAATATAATCCTTAAGTTCTCCATACCGGACTCCCGCCACCGGCACCACGCCAACTTTTGGCAGAATAATGTTCCCTTCCGGGTCAACTTCGACGTTAAAAACCCCTTCAGCGATCCCCCACATTGTAACCGAGAAATTGTCCCCCGGCCCAAGAACATAATCCCGGCTGATCACCTGGTCGGAATTACTGGACAATTCCACGGCATTCTGGTTAAAAATATCATAACCAAACTGCTTCAAGGGCTTAAACTGATAAACTTCGGCTTCTTCGGTCAGGGTTTTAGCAAAATATTCCTCAATCTCGCTGGGTGATTCGATTTTATTCGGTTTTTGGGGAGAGCCACTCTCCTTGTTATCAAACGCGTTCGAAGTGTCGCTGGTTAAGCCTTTTAAACCCGATCCTCTCAAATTATTATTTCCTTGAGACATCATCTGGTTGACCGTATTTAATGTTTGCTGTCCGCCAAGAATTCGGGGGACTTGCGCTAAACCCGGGCTCGAAAAGATAAAATTAATCGTCAGAATTACAGAAACGATCTTCATTATTTTCTTAATCATTTATTTCTTCTCCTTATATTGGCTCCAATTCGGCTTGACCAACCTTATGATCTCTTCACCCAATATCCGATACTGCCCACCCACCTTCCGCGCCTGCAAGGCCCCCCTCTTGATCAACCGCAGAAAAGTCGAGCGGGATATCTTGAGCAGGGATTTTGTTTCCTCAGCGGTATATATTTCATTGGCCAAAACCGGCGACATGACAAGATAGTATCATAATGTTGCAATAGGTGTCAACTTGCTTCAGGCCTTAAGCCAACCGGCAATAAGCTTTCCAATCGCCAGGCAACCTGTCAGCCCCGGTGACTCGATCCCGATCAAATTGATCAAACCAGGAAAGCCATTACCCGATTCTTCCCTGATCACAAAATCCCTAAAGCCCTGGCCCGGCCCCTGAAGTTTCGGTCTGACACCTGCCTGATCGGGCGACAGGTCGCTTTCATTAACCATGGGATAAAGATCTTTGACCGCGTTGTAAAAACTGGCGCGATGCGATGGATCGACCTTATAATCGATCTCATTAACATATTCGGCGTTCGGACCGAACTTTAGACCGCCCGCCAGATCAAGGACAGCATGTATGCCTAATCCTTTAATATCTTGCTCCGGCACCGGATAGACCAGATGCTTCAAAAATGACGGCTTTGAAAAAGAAAAATACTCGCCTTTGCAGTAATGGAGCTGATATTTGTTCGCCTGAATATCGATGCCGGCTATGGCCGCGATCTTGTCGGCAAATAATCCGCCCGAATTGATCAGTTTCCCGGTCTTGAGCGCTTCTTCCCCATTTACATTAATGTAATATTCCCCGCCCTCATACCTCACACCCCTGACCTCAGACCCGTAAGAGATAAGCACATCCT
>C687J35174_10001540_pt1 | contig 33338 bp, 22 predicted proteins | sample RifCSPhighO2_01_FD_35174 | JGI IMG/M metagenome (IMG submission 35174) | reverse complement strand
GATCGAGGAGGAAAATCAGCCCCTACACATCACCGCCAAAGCCGCCTGACGATGGCCCACGGCCACAGCCGAAATTACACCACCTTGACGGACGCGACCCGGCGCGTAGATCGTTAGGTCTCCTAGTTCATAGTGTGAGTGGCATTAAGAACACCAGATTGTTGTCCAGATCAGATTCCCATCGGCCGAGCTTCTTAGGAGAGATCGTCCGCATACTGAGCGGCGGCCACGTTCTCGAGAAAATCTTCGGGGATAGCGAAATGATCGGAAATCGAGCACATAAGGCGGTGGACTACTGGATAATCCGCCTCGAAACTCGCCCATTTGAGACCGGGCTTGTTGAACGCGGTCGTGAAGAAATGTTGCCGCGGGTCGGGCCTGACGTTGCTAACGAAATGATAGGGATGGTTAGTCACGAAGACGAACGCATTTCGTTCGGGCTCGCCGAGAAATTGCTTCTGTTGCTCGAGCCGGTTTAGCGACTTGCGAAAGGCTGGAATCCAAGGTGCATCGGTGTCGCTCCGGGCCCATGGCGGGCGGTTGACATCGATAAAGATCAGCCGCTCGTTCTCGGCGGGCTTTTGCATGGCGGCGGCCACCAGCTTGGCGTCGACCTTCAGCAGGATCTTGTCGATCAACGCCTGAAGATAGTCGAAATGAGGACGATGCTTTCGCTTCGCCTCGATCCAATATTTTTTGCCGCTTTCCGTGTGTGTGGCGATCCCTTCGCCATGCTTAGACGTGCGATCATCCTCGTCGGAAAATGCAATCGAGAAGCCGGCACGCGCCAGCGTCGCCGCGACCCACAGTTCGTAGCGGGCGCCTTCGAACTGGTCCGGATGCTTCAGCCGCTCGATCAACTTTGTCGGAAGGTTCATCGCCTGCATCATGCAGAAGATATCATAGGCGACCGAACGGAACGCGAGCGTGGTGCCGATCTCATGCTCGGGCGCGAAGCGCGTGAAATTGCCAACGTCGTCACGTTCGCGAAGATAGATGTCAAAATACCACTGGGCGAGGACATGTCTGCGCCCATAGGACTTGGCATTTTCCGCATCGAACCACTCGCCCCCGAGCTTTTCGATGAGGAGAGCATAGAGAAAGCCATACCAGCTTTCGCCCCTATCGAGCGCGTAAAGTGTGTTCCCCGCTGAGACGGTCCGTTTCCCTTTCCAGACGTGATTTACAGACGGCGGTGTTGCGCCGAAGCGCAGCGGCCATTCGTGACGCCGACGCACTTGCGCAAAGACCTTCTTCACGCCCTCGATTACGGCTGGCGGCAATCCCGATTCCTCGATCGGAGCCGGCCGCTTAGCCATCGTTAGTCTGCCGCAGCAATGCTTGTAACGCTTGCCGCTGTCGCATGGGCAAGGTGCATTGCGTTCGACCGGATCCGGTTGTGCCATTCGCATTATCTCCCAGAATAATTTGAAGCCAGATAGGCGTGGCGTCGATCGGGCGCGCACGGACGGCTGACGCAGTGAAGGACCCAATCCTTGTTTGGGCCATCTAGGCGCACTTGGCTCGGCAGTCTCTGCAGGCTACCGCTAGGGGAGGCCAAGGACACGTCGGACCAGGTCGGCGACGCTCGCGCGAATGGTTTCGAGAAGCATCTTGTGCGGCCAGTTGGCCGCCATCGACACTGCATCGTCGAGCGCCATGATTACTCCGACCTTGAGCTGGAGGTAGGCGAGCTGAGATCGCGACAGGAGATTGTTAGCCTGTGACAGCGAGGCGAGGACAGCCTCGCGGTTTTCGAGTTCGTTGTCGCCGCGCACGCGCTCGACCACCTGTTGCAAATTCTGGCGGATGCCTGCGAGTTCAGAGTCTTTGCCGTCGAGCAGCACGAGCCTTCGTTCGTCTTCCTGCCCAACGGGCGGTACTTCGGGCCCGAAAGACATCCACTTCCAGCCTGCTCGTAGCGGGATGTCGGCATGCGGTGGAATGTCCGCGACCACTTCTTCCTTCTTGCCGTCGATCATCAGTTCATTCGCGCCGATCCAGTCCATCACTACGCGCAGCGCATCGACATAATGTGTCGGCTTTAAGGCGGCGCGCATATGTCCTTTGAGCGGTCGAGAGGTAGTAAACCAATCAAGATTCATCCACGGGCTAAGGCTGGAGTCAATCCACGCGGGGTCGATCGCGATACTGTGCTCACTCGCGAGTTCGCGGAGGTCATGAAGGGCCGATGGTCGGATTCTATTCTCGACGAGGAGCGCGAACAGCATCTGCCGTTGGGCAATATCGGGACGTGTCAGTTTAGCCGCGCCTGCGCTCGCATTGGGCGGCATGGCCTCGCGGTTTTCGAACTGTTCGATGAGCGCGGACTTTAGTGCGTCGCCCATTCGCGCGATGGCTTGGTCGGTAAGATCTTCCCAATGGCCTTCGTCGGATTCCGGGGGGAAATTGAAGCCGTCGCCGCGAAGAACGCTGTCCTTCTTGGTGGCGAGCCTCCGGACCACGCGAACGAATCCGACTAATGCACCGACGCTCTGGTCAATGGAATCGAGCGCGGTGCGTCGACCATAGGACCTTGCTTCCTGCTCTACGATCGCGAACTCGGCAATGACGTCCTTCCTTACCCCGCGGACGATCGCGTCCCAGAAGATGTCGCGACTCGAGCCGGAGAATTCGAAACCAGCGATCGCGGCTTCGCGACCGTTGAAAAGATCTATCTTCGCCCCGGGCTGACTCTTAGTCTCGTGCCATTGGGCAAGCCAGTCAGAATAGAAGGACCGTCGGTCGCGAAGACGATCGGCAAGGCGTGTCGCTATCGGCGTCATCACAAGAACCTATCCCTCCAGCCCGGCGGGCATTTGATCCGAGAAACCCAAAAACGCAACAGAGTGTCGAGAGAGATAGGGCATTTTTTCAAGGATGTATTACTAATACTGTGGCCTTGTAGGCGGCGCAGTTGATCGGCACTGATATTTGAAATAATGTTTTGTTGTTGTTGATAAATGATAGGTATTTTCCTGTCAGATTCGAAAATTGCGATGTTATGGGGAGGATGCGGCGATGTTTCTCAGCCTAGCTTTACTGGCAGCGCAGAATTCGATGGGTAGTTGCGTCAAGTCGCAAGAGGTTGGCGCAGCAGAGATTGAGCAGGTCACGGCCGCACCAATCCCGACCGGCGCAAAAAGAATTACTGGCACCCGAATATCGGATGATAAACCTCCGCGCCCGTCGATTTTCGTCAAGATGGATACTGACTGGGCGGAATATACGCTCGAATTGAGCAACGAGATCGTGGCACAACGATCGACACCTGGCGGCGGCTATATAATCTTTGGGTTTCACACATCCGGCGGACCGGGAAACAGCTTTGAAGGTCTGATATTCGACAAAACAAACAGGCTCCTATCTTGTCCCATTTTGGCGTTTCCAGAGGCACTTAATTTCGACGAGATCTCGGCTGAGCGATATTGGAGCATGGAGTATCTGGACCTTAATTCTCTTTCGTTGAATGCCGACGGAAGCGGCGTTGTAGAAGCAAGCGGCGATATTGATGTCTCTGGATTTCTTCAGCACGTGCGGTTTCGCTATGTCACGCGAGATGGCGGGGTAACTTGGAGCGAGGCCATCCCTGTCAAAGACTGATAGGTGCAAATCTTGAAAGGTCGCGGAAGGAATTGGCGAGGCAACCGCTGGGTCTGACGTGCCTTATGTCATCGTCATGGTTAAGCTGACTTGTGGTGACGAACAGCGCGCCGCTATTCCAAACGCCCCATGCGCAATCATTTGGCCCGAATAACGGGCCGCAAACCTGTTACGATGGGCGTTCGATGCGCGGGAAAGGTCGTGACAGCGAGACTGGTATTAGGCATTGCCGACACTCAGGGCGCTCGCCCCAGACGCGGAGTTATAATGAACTGGCAAGCAGTCGTGCGACGTCAAGCGGTGGGCGCGTGGCGGGACGAACAGATCGTACAAGCTTATAGCCTGTTCAATGCGACGGTGCGCGATGCACTTGCTACATTTGAGCAGACGCTTGTCGAACATGCTCGACTATACGACACAATCTGGGATCCGATCGGCTATGCCGAGCCACGGATTGATGTTTTGCTTCGTAAGGCGTTGCCGCACGCACTTGCAGGATTTCTGGATCGGGCAGCGACGCAGTTAGGTGCGATCTCACCCGAATTCGAGGAGTTGGCGGAAGCTCTGCGCCAAAGCTATATTTTGACTTTGCCGCAGGCCACGCGAACCGAACTCCCCCCGGCGCCCACTACCGCCGTCTCCGACATCATCCTACCTCAAACCAGCCCTCACGCACGCCAAACAAATCCCTCTGACGATCGCTGGGCAATTACAAAAGGGGTGGAAAAAATAGCTGGTTCCGCGGGGCACGTTGTTAAGCGCGGCGCTGAGATCGTGCAAAAGCAAGCCGACATGATTGCAGACACGTTGCAGGATAAGGCCGGTTTGCGTGACCGCGTCAGAAATGCGGCGCAAAGACGGATCGCATCGCATTGGATGGGGGAGGTCGGTGATCCCCTTCCGGTTTTGGCACAGTTGGTACGGATCATCGATACAACGACTGTCACCGCTAGGATGACGACATTATGATAGCCACATCGATCGGGGGGGTGTTCCTGCGCGAGGTTCCAAAGCATTTGGCTTCCGGGGTCGATGACGGCACCTTGCAACTATTCGGTTCCGTCCTGCGCAATGTGTCGACAGGGCAGATTGCAGGGTTTCTTCAGGAAGCAGGCCCGATCGCGAAGATTATGGCCAACCCACTGCTTGGTTTAGCACAAGTTGGCCTGGAGACTGGGCATATTGTGCAAGGTGAACTGCTGCGGCAGGGACTTGGACGCATAGAAAATAGCGTCGCCAGTCTGACACAACTGGGTTCGATTAATCTCGCTCTCAGCGCCGCGGGCATCGGCGTCTCGATCGCGGGCTTTGCCGTCCTCGCCCAACGAATTGGCCGGGTACAGCAGTCAGTCGATAGCGTTGCCGAGAAAATCGACCTGATCGATACAAAGGTCGATCAAATCAGACAGGATCTGATTAATGTGGACCTCGCGGAACTCAAGGCGCTCGCTAGGTCGCTCGACGAGGCGTGGTCGTTCGACAATATGGAACGGGCAGAGCGGCAATGGCACGATGTTGCTAAAGGGGCGCTCAGCCAACAATCGCGGTTTGAGATGCGAGCAGAGCATCTTCTGAGGGTCGACCCCAATTTCATACTGGCTGAAGCTATGTCGGATGCACTGGCCTTCGCGAACAGTCTGCGGGTGACCGCTTTCGCAGCGTGCAACGAGAGCAGGGCTGCGCACGAAGCCGCGGCCGATGGGGCGCGAACAATCGAGCGGCTCACCGGGGGCATAGGTCTTGCAGACCTTGTTCGATCGAGCCTCGCCCAAGTCAGCGCTGAACTCGGCACGCCCGATTGGGAATCGGCGTTGATGGCCGCGAAGAATGAGGCGGGTCCCCAAGTGCTACGCATGCGACAGCGCGAGGCGGCGATCGCCACACGCACGGCGCCGTTCGTATCGTTGGAAGCGCGCGGTATCTCGCCACGGGACTGGCTTAATGCTGCGCGCACGGAAACGGAGGTTCCCATTTTGCTCTTGCCGAACGATTCTGCAGCCTAGACGGCGCGTTCTGCTCGGTGGCAAGTGAACTCATTCCATTATGAATATATTCTTTGGGATCACTTAAGGCATGTTGGCATAAGACGTTGGTCTTATGTGTCGCGCGTAAAGCCAAAAGGGCAAGCCGCGACAGGCACATAGCAAAAACGGGGGCGGGTCGAATATCATGCGGAAGATGCTGCAACTTGCCGTGGCCGGATGCCAGACAGGGCCGCGGCCATGACAACGCCTATCGGGTCATTGGTGAACGTCTCAGCGCTCGGACAACTCGGCGTTGGCAAACTGCACAAGTTTGACGAACTTGGCCGTCCCATCGTCCATTTCGGGGGCGAAGGCACCAGAACGTTGGCGCAAAAAACATCAATGAGCCGCGCGCGCCTCAGTCCTTGCACGCCAGTCCGATTCAAGACCGGCGACGGTGAAGTGGCATTGGGAGAAGTGGTGGAATTCCTCGTGCAGCGCGAGGACGGCGGATTCGTTTACCGGGTCGCCTCAGAGGGCGAGATGCATGATGTCTGGGAAGGACATATCATGCCCGAGGGAGAGACCACCGATCCCTTACAGCTTCTCAAAGCCTACCGCTGGGACACGCCCAGAAGCTATGTCGCACGTTGGTCGATGGCAGACATCTACGCGCGGTGGTGCGCCGCGTCGGGCGGACTTCCGGCAATGCTTGGGGCGCGCGTACTCCCCCTCGGGCATCAGATCTATGCCGCGCGCCGCGTTCTCTTTGATCGAACGCCGCGCTTCATTCTTGCTGACGAAGTTGGCCTCGGAAAGACGATCGAGGCCGGAATGATCATTCAGGCTCTTCAGGCTGAACGTCCCGATTTTAGTGTCCTCGTCGTCGCGCCCGGTTCCATGTCACGTCAGTGGCTGACGGAAACATATCTCCGGTTCGGCGCGCGCGCATATCACCATATCGATTGTGCTCGGGTCAGCCGCGAGCATGGCGGCACTTTAAGCCATCTCGTGAACAGCGAAAGAGTGATCATTGCGACGACCGCGCTTGAAGCGCACGCCGAGCTCGCTGAACTTGTCGCTTCGCGACGCTGGGACATGGTGGTCGTGGACGAAGCGCATCAACTTCCACCAGGACATGCGCTCTATCCCTGGCTTCAGCGTCTTGCCGAGCAAACCGACGGTTTGCTGCTTCTATCGGCAACGCCCTCAAAGCGGGATATGCAAGGGCTGGCCGGTCTTTTGGCGCTCGTGGCGCCAACGGCCTTTGCTGACATCACTCCCGAAGAACTGCAGGAAAAATATGATCGTCAAAGTGCGGTATGGGATCGGCTCAACTTTACCCGCAAACTGATTGACGCGACTGCTGCCGAGGATCGTGTACTCGATCCGGGCGAGGTGGAATTTATTGCGGAGGAGTGGGAAGGACTGATTGAAGGCGACGCGTTGTTCGACGACCTTCTCACACGAATGCGAGCAGGTGAGGCGCAAGCTGCGATCGAACTGATCGCGTACGTACAAGAATTTCATCGGCTTGATCACCGGATCATTCGGACGCGGCGCGCCACGCTCACGAATGAAACGACGACTTGGCCCGACCGGACATTGATCGAAATTCCCTGGACGGCAACGCAGGCTGAGGCGATTTTTCTCAGTCACCTCGAGGATCTGCCGGGAGGGGGCGGAACGTCTGCTGCGGCAATTCGGGGGCTCTACCAACGATTCTGCTCAACATCGCCAGACTCCGCGCAAAGGTTTCTCGCGCAGAGGCAGCAGGCCCTCGACACCGAGGGAGATGGGGATGTCGGAGACGCGATTGCGCGCTTGACCGCCGACGCCGGCCCCAATGATGAGCCGATCATCCTAGCCGAACTTATTCGCGCCCTTCCCAAGCTGGAAGGCGAAGATCTCTGGCTTAGGACGGCAGACAATCTCGCCCAAGCATGGCATCAGGAAGGTGGCTTCAGTCGTGCCGACGTGCTCATCGCGTGGCTCGATGAACACCTCAGCGATCCAAATCATCAGGTCCTGGTCTTTGTTCAAGATGCATCGGCCGCCGATGACTTGGCCGGTCGTCTCGAAGAGCGCCACGGCAAACGAGCGATTGCGCGCTTCCACTGCAATATTGATGAGGAGCAACTCGCTAGCACAGCATTCCGCTTCCAGCATGATCTGAGTTGCCGCGTGCTGGTATCCGATGAATTGGGCGGCGAGGGCCGCAATTTCCAGAATGCATCGGCTGTTGTGCATTTTGACGTACCCGTTTCCTGCGCCCGCCTCGAGCAGCGAATAGGACGCCTCGACCGAGTAGGACGCGACAGCAGTCGGCCCGTGCTTTCCGTGGTCCTAGAAGCGCCGACGGCGGTAGATCAGGCGCTGCTCGAAACGCACCGCGACGTGTTCAACGTGTTCAGCCGCTCCATCGGCGGTTTGGAATTCATTCTTCCGCGACTGCAACGGGGGGTCCAGGCCGCCTATGGACAAAGCGCTTCGGCGCTGCGGGAAATCGTCCCGGATCTGAAGGCCGAGGTTGCAGCGTCGCTAAATGCGACGGATGAAGCCTTTGATATCTCTCTTGATGCAACGAAGCCGCAGCTTGATCGCTCAATCGCCCTGGCCGCGGGTATCGAGGACGGGGTCGACCTCGCCCAAGGCGCTGCCACGATCCGTGCATGGGCGTCGCGCATCGGTATCCAAGCGAAGAAATTGGAGGATGACAGCAGTGAATTCCGCTGGACGAACGGATCGCTGAACATCGCAAGTGACAAACTCAAAATCGGAACCGGTTCCGACAATGAAAGTCGCTTGATTCAGGGAACCTTCGGCCGCGACACCGCGCTCGCCCGCGACGACCTGCAATTTTTCGCGCCTGGTCATAACCTCGTGGACACAATGATTTTTGAAGCAGAACACGGACGGCACAGCCGCGTATCTGCTTTCATGCTCGAGGGCTTCGCTAAGCATCGCGGCACTCTCCTGTTGCAGGTGCTCGCACGCTCGGTCCTTAACGAACATCTTTGGATCGGACAGGACATTGGTCCGGGTCTCGCCGCGCGGGCGCGCGCCGTTCTCTGGCCGGAGGTCACGGCCGAGATCATGTTGCTTCGAAACAACGATGGCGCGCGCCAGGATATCGTGACGCATGCAGGACTCCGCAGCTTTCTCGACCAACCTCGGCGAGACCTGAATTTGAAGGCGATTGAACCTGGAATGGTCAGTGAACTGCCGTTTTTGGGGGAATTGTGGGATTCCATCGATAAATCGGTTCCGATTGCATTGGAGTCGATTTCGAGCCGGAGGGCAGGAGGTGCACGCGACAGCGCGGACGCCCTCGAAACAAGTTTGCGGGGCGAGATTGGCTTTCTGCGATGGCAAGCACATGTCGCGACCGACGAGAATGAGATTGAAGCGCATCTAGCGGCCATTCGCGCGCGGGAAACACTCATCCAATCTGTCCGAACGCCTCGAACCGATTTGCTTGGCCTTGCTTTGGTCGCTCTGGTTTGACGATGTCGGCGGACGCTGAAAGGCCTTGGCACAACAAGGCGCAGGATCGCGCGAAGCTTGTTCTCGGCGCGAGCACCGCTCTGGGAGACCGCGGCGCCATGCTTCGCGAATATTGCCGTCTTCAGGGCGGCTACTGCGACCTTGGGGCATCGCAGATCCAAATCACCGCTGTCGACCTAGAACATCTAAAACGATTTGGGCTTAGACATGTCACAGAAGCGGGCCGAGACGCGCTCATCATTGACGATGCCCATGCGCTACCGATCGATGGCCTATCCGATGTTCTGAGGTTGGATGCGTCCCCACGCCAAACCTATCCGCCAAGCAGCGCCGACGCGATCTTGCTGCGGCACTCATCATTCAGCCAATATCGCGCTCCGACCCAAAAGGCCGCGGTGCGCGCATTAGCAACGATGCCAGACGGTGCAACATTGCTTGCAACTTTGCCCACGGGGGCTGGAAAGAGCCTGCTTTTTCAACTGGCACCGCTGTTGGTAGCGCCCGCTGGAGCGTGCTGCGTCGTCATCGTTCCAACGGTTGCGCTCGCTCTCGCGCATGTCGAAAGCCTCCGGTTGATTAAGGGGCTCGAAAATAGCCAATGCATTCATGGTGGGCAGCTTTCGCCGACGCGTAAGCTGATTTACCAGGCCTTTGCCAAGGGAGAGGTGCCGGTGCTGGTGTTGTCACCGGAAGTGGCGCTCGGCGCAGCACGTCCGCTGCTCATGGAAGCTGCAAAAGATCCTGCAGAAAAACTCCCCGGTTTGAATGCCCATCTGACCGCACTGTTCGTCGACGAAGCCCACATCGTCGAATCCTGGGGCCGTACGTTCCGCCCTGATTTTCAACGCTTGCCGGGCCTTGTGGAAGCGTTGCGATCGGTGAACCCAGCGCTTCACACCGTCCTATTGTCCGCGACGGTAAATGATGCAGCCCGAGACGAACTCCAAAGGGCTTATGGCGCTGGCGATTATCTGGCGGTTGAGGCGAAAGTTGCGCGCTACGAATTTGACCTCATGCATGTTCGATATGACGCTGCCGCTGATCGAGACGCGGCGCTGCTCGAGGTGCTCGACCGTCTGCCACGGCCCGCAATCGTGTACACAACGCTCGTCGCGCACGCGGAAAGGCTGTTCAAAGCAATCAAAGGTCGCGGCTATGACAGGCTCGCTTTGTTCACGGGGCAGGTCGATGACGGCGATGCGCGCCTGAAGATCGTCAACGACTGGCGCGCGGGAAACCTCGATTTGGTCATTGCGACATCGGCGTTTGGAATGGGTATCGACAAGGATGACGTTCGCGCTGTCGTTCACGCGTGCGTGCCGGAATCTCCATCTCGCTATTATCAAGAAATTGGACGCGCGGCGCGAGACGGCAACCAGGCGCTGGCACTCATGCTCTGGGCAGACGACCAGGGATCGGCAGGCGATTGGCGGCAGGCTAAGCGCTTGTGGTCCGGATCTTGGCTACGCCCCCCGATGATGCTCAAGCGCTGGCTCGCAATCGTGCGCGCCGCCGAAACGCTGGGCGAAAGTACAGTGACCGATGGAGTGCGGCGCCTAGTTGTTCCGCTCGACGCTGCCCACGACGACCTGCCGCACGGCGACACGGACTATAACCGAGATTGGAATCGCAGTTTGTTGAACATGCTGCAACGAGCAGACGCCATCGCGATCATGGCAACCGAGACACGCGATTACGTGCCTGTGTGGCATGTCGATATTCTAGAACCACGACTTTTGAACGCTGGCGCAAATGATGATTATTGGAAGACAATCGGCGCTCTGCGTAAGAAAGAGCAAGCATCAGCCCTGAACGATCTCGATGAATTTAAGAAAGCGATCTTTGAGCCGGAGATCTGCGTTTCGGCGGCGATCTTTGAACTGGTTGAAGCGGGCGGACCATTGGTTCCGCCATGTGGGCGCTGCGCCTTCTGCCGCGACCGGAAAATTCTTCCGCCCCGCTTGGATCAGATCCACTTTCAGGGAATTGATCGTCGATGGCTGCCTTCTCGAGGCCAGAGACGATTGGGGCCGGGAATTTCTATTCTGAACCCCGCCAAAGACGACGGAAATATCAGCGACGACCTTATTGAAAGTCTGGCCGGCGTAGGGATTGAGCAATTCGTCGTGCCCGATCATTTTGCGGCTAATTTCGCCGAGAGACTTGTGCCTTTTGCCCTTCAATATGGCTTTGTGACGAGCCATAGTGACATCAAGGCCGGTTGGCGCCCAGCGATTATGCCAACAGCCATTTTCCTTGATCGGCAGAGCCGCGTCGAGGTTCTCGTAGAGCAGATCGAGCGCTGGTCTAAAGCCTATCCTGATCAGTGCCTGCTCGTCGTGGCGCCGCCCGACACGTCGGTGCGCGGTAAGCTCATCGTCAATTTTCTTTCTAGCAGCGCGCCTTTTGGTGAGGCTGCTTTAGGCATGATTTCCAAGGAGCCCTCGCCCCAATGAGTTTGCTAAGCGACACCAACCACAGCCCGCAGAGGATCTATGCTTTGCTGCGCTTGCTCGACGCGCAAGATGGTCAACTCGGGTTCGACGCGATCCGAACCTGGCTTAAACCCACGATCCGCGGAATTGAGCAAAAAGGTTCGGAAGAAGACACGAATATTCGGCAGTTGCTAGGCGCCGCCGCGAGCCTCGGGGTGATCGATTCACCGGCGCAAAATCAATATAGGCTAACCGCGCCAGCGCCGGCGACGATCGAAGATTTTGCCGATTCCGCGCACGCGCGCCTGGTCGGTCTCGATATGGATCACCCCGATTCGATCGTTCTCGAAGCCTATGCTGCAATGGTCGTGCTGACGGAGGCAGAGCAGGGCACAAAGTGGCTCGACCTCAACGGCAAAGATCGCGCCGCCAAAATTAACGCGGCCGTGCTCGCTGCCGCAGTCGATGAGGATGATGATGAGAAAAAGCGCTTCAATTCAACCAAATCGCCGCCTTGGAAGCGCTGGATGATTTTTCTTGGACTGGGTGTGCCGATGCCGAGAAGCGACCTATATCCCTACCCGGCGCAGCGGTTGAGCCGCGAGATCGCCGCCATACGCGCCGAGCGATCGGTCTCGGCCCCTCTACCCTTCGAAGACTTTCTGACAAAAATTGCGGAGCGGATGCCGTATCTTGATGGCGGGCGATTGTTCGCAGCTTCCGTCGAGCGCGCCAAATTGCCGCCGCTTGGGCGGCGCGTATCACGCGTCGTAAGTGGATCGCTTCGCGATCTGCACGACGACGACCGAATAGAATTGAACGTCATCGGGGATTCCAAAGACGCCTACCAATTGGCGTTGGAGCCGCATCCCGTCTCGAGCGTCATGGCAGTGACTTTGGAAAGGCAGGCTCGCAATGGCTGATGCAATGCATGGCACCTGCTGGGCCGAGGATCGAGCACATGCAGTCTTACGCTCAGTCGCCTTAGCGAATGACGAGGCGGAGTTTCTTGCCGTCCACCAGCCGATCCGCGATTTCCAGGTCTCGACAACGACCGGTCGAAGCATCGAGGCCACGGACGAGGCGCTACTCGCCGACTTGTCTGATCCAGAAAATCGCTACGCCTTCTGCGTTGTTGAAGGTGAACCCGGAGCGGGGAAGTCGCATCTCATCCGTTGGCTCGATGTCAAATGGAACGACGACGATCTGGTCATGTTGATCGAACGCGCTGATGGCAGTCTGACGGGCACGCTGAGACAACTGCGCGACCAGCTCGGCACTAAATATGGTTTCCTGTTTGAAAACCTCGCGCAAAGTGTGGAAGCCTCGTTCGACGGCCGGGTGAAGCTTTTTCACGCCAACCTCGCCGCGTCGCTGAGCAAGTCCTTCTTCGAAAACGCGATTGGCGACGAAGAATGGTGCGACACTTGGGAGCTTGAACGTCTGATTGGCCATCAAGCGGTACAGGAAAAGTGGGGCGGGCCAGAACGCATCTTGAAAGTGATGTCGGGCGACGGAGGTCAGCGCAACTCTGCGTCCGCAAGCTTCGATCTTTACGACATAGCGGACCTCGCGAAGGTGCAAGGAGCGGTCGATGGCCTTCCGCCAAAAGCCTTGATGCTTTTGCGAACGCTAAAAAAGGAATGTGATCGCATCGCACCTGCCCGGGCTACGGGCGTTCCTGCTTCCGATCTGGAACTTGATGAGACGCTCGAAATCCCGCAGTCGCGACAATTATTGAACGCCCTAAACGCGCGCAGGAATTTTGCTGTCCAGCATATCCTTGGCATCTCTGTTGATGGCTTGCGTGAGATGTTCACAAAGCTGCGCAAGGCGTTGCTCAAAGAGAAGCGCCGTCTCGTTTTGCTGCTTGAGGATGTGACGAGTTGGGAAGGGATCGATGGCCAGTTGATGGATTCCTTGGTCGTCGATGCGAGGACGAGGAACGACGTCTGCGACATGATCTCAGTCGTCGGCATGACGCCCGTGTATCTGGAGAAGATTCAAGGCAATTACAGCGGACGCATTTCACACGTCCTGCGCTTGGGAAGAGTGCGTCAAGCCGGCGGATTCCAGGAAACGATTCAACTCGCCACGCCCCAGTCGCAATCAGAGTTCGCATCACGCTATCTTCGTGCTGTTCGTATTGATCGCCCTCTGCTTGAGACATGGCACAAAGCGGGCGCGGATCCGGACAATGTTCCAAACAAATGCGAGACGTGTGTCGGACGCGACGCTTGTTTCGCCGCATTTGGATCGACCGACGGTATTGGGCTTTTTCCGTTCAATCGCCACGCCATCACGAATATGTTCGAAAAACTCGAAGATCCGAAGGGCACGCAGAGCCTCCACACGCCCCGAGGCATGATCCAGGGCGTGCTGTCTCCTGTCCTATTATATCCCTCGCGGCTCGATCAGGGTGAATTTCCGCCTGCTGAAATAGAGGCGTCAGAATGGATGCCGGAACGCGCCATTCAGCCGAGCGGCTTTTTGGCACAGGTTATTGACGCGGCTGAACCGGAGAGCAGCAGGCGCGAGCAATTGCGCCGCCTGATGATGTTGTGGGGTGACCGCAGCAGCGAAGTGCGCGTGGACGTCGACGAACATGGCATGCAATCTGTGTCGGGTGTCGCCGAAGGAATTTTCAAAGCTTTCAACCTTCCTTGGCTTGGCGTTGGCTTGGAAAGCGGGCCCGCGTCCCCAGGCAGCACGCCGAGCGCAGACGAAGGCACCGCGCCGCAAGCCGTTCCGGCAGCAGACGACACGCCCGTGCCGACCCAGCCCCTCACCAGTGTGGCAAGCCCGCCCACAACGGGTAACACTACGAAGCCCATTGTAAATCCGCGCCCACCGGGCGCCGCACCGAGTGTCTCGACGACGCGTCTCAAAGCTCTCGCCGAGCAAGCACTGCTCTGGCGAAGCGGAAAGTCTATCAGCGATCAAAGCGCGTGGGAAAACCTGCTTATCGAACTGATGAGCGAAGTTCGCGAGATCGCTCCGGAACCGCGCTTCGGACTGTGGGAACGGGTTTTTACGAGAGACAGCGTCAAACTTGAAGGTACGGGCCGAACCGACGCCCGAAACTTTGTTATTCCGCGCGAGGATTGGGCCACGCGCGGGATCGAAGCTTATCTCGCGACGCGTCTCGGCACCGCGGTGCAACCGGTGGAATTGGAGGCCAATCGGCGCGCCATCGCCCGCATGCTCCGCCGTCTAGGCGAACTCGCCGCTGCGCAAATCTCACGTCGCCTGGCGCAAGATGAAAGCGGATGGTCGATTGACGGCGCGACGGTTCAGGTGTTGCTCGCGCGCGCTTGGCTCCGCGGGACAATCTCCCCCGACGCACCGCTCGAAGAGCAATTTCAGGAGCTTTTGTCCGACGAACCGGAGGCTAAAAGCCTACCCGATGACCGGGTCGAATCGTGGAGCGAATTGGTCAAAATCACGGGCTATTGGCACGACAAGTTTCGCATCAACCTGAGGCAGGGGCTTCAATTACCACTCGGTACGGGCGCCCCGCTGTTGAATGCCGGCTTGGTTGCAGGGGCTATGAAAAGCCTTCGCGACACGATGCGACTGGTTGCTGTTCCAACGAAAGCGGAATTCTCAAAGGGTCTCGACGAACTCGCCAAACTTATCGATCTTGCAACGCAAACCGACAGTCAACTGCGATATATCCCCGAACGTGAGACGAAAAGCTTGTCGCAGCGAAAGGCGCGCGCGCTCATTCTGCTGCGTCGTTCAACGCTCGCGCATCATGTGGGCAAAGTGGATGACGCGATGTCGCGAACGGTGGCGGCATTCCTGCAAGCCGCTCCAGTCCAATATCAAGAATATCTGACCGTCCGATCGCGCGCCAAGGACGCTGGCTTGCTCGACGAAACCCATGCTGCGTGGACAAAGCTTGTTGATTACCTCCTCGACGAGGATGTCGATTTCGAAAAGGAAGCCGAAAAGCTCTCGCACGCACTCAATGTTCCGATCGCCTCGTTACGGTTGGCTCTGGAGACTCTTGAAAAGGCCGAACTCGCGGTGGAGGCGGCATATGAATATGCGAGTGCGTTCGTCGACGGCAATCAGAGCGATGGCGACCTATCGGTCGTTCAAGGCTTTGGAGAGCGATTGGCATCGGCAGCGGAAGCGCTGCAGACAAAGCTGGACGAGGTGGCATAATGAGTATTTCAGACAGCGCAGACTTGGCGCCCCTCGACGATCTGATCGCACTGCTTCCAAAAATTGAGAAAGCGAAAGAGCGCGCGCGCCTCGGGACCGCGCTTCAAAAAGCGACGGCCACCGTTGAGCGTCTCGATCGACTTCCCGAACTGATGCGAGATTTGCTCATACTGGTGGAGGCTGCAGACGCAGACTTTGAAGAGGCTCGCTCGGAGATAGGCTACGCGCTCAGCGAGATCATAAAAATGGGCCGCGTTCTTGGCGGAGAGCCGAGCATCGATGATCTCGACGCGATCAACCAAGGCGGTCTCGCGCGTCTTCCACTCGAAGTGGAGAAAATCGAAAACCGGATCGAAAGCGTGTGGAAGAAGTCCGTTCAAGACGCTTTGGGTGGGCAGGCCGCTCTTGGGGAAGTGCTAAACAATATCCCAGGTGTCGAAGCGCTTGGCCGCGATCTGCTGACGCTCGCCGCTCAGGCGAGAGCGATACAAGATCCCGCGACTGCTGCAGCCGAGCGCGTAAAACAGCGCGACGCTCTTGTTGAGAAAGCGGCAGCGCTGAACGATCGGCTTCTAGAGGTCGGCGTCGCTCCGCCTGTCGCCGAGTTTCTTGTGGCTGTCGCTGCCCGTCCCGTAAGATTGTCCGACCTAACGGACGATATATTTAGCTGGATTCGCGATCACGACGCGCTTGCACTATTCACCGTGTCCGCCCGCGGATCGACATGATGCCATGAAGCGGGTCAAAATACCTCGGCTCACCGCTACCTCGGCCAGAGCGGACGGCATCATATCGCTATCGCCGTGGAGGCATGCGAGACAGCCGTCGAAGCAGAGCCTTCCGCTCAGCCGATAAATTTGATCGGCGAGGCGTACAGCGGGGGATAAATTGCCTTCTTGCGCGGCATCGTCGATCTGGCCGTAGGCGTCCAACATTGCAGCGAGCGCGGAGTAGCGGCCATCCACGGCTCCCGCCGACGCTGCACTGACGATTTCCCATCCATCAGGCTCACGGCCGATCTTCTCGCGAAGCGCGGTCTTCGCCGCCATGACATCCTGCCAAGCATCATAGAGCGCGACTTGTTGGCCGCCGATCGACTCATTGGCATAAAGGAGGCGCAGCAGTTGTTGCGGTGACGGCGCGTCGCCGTCGTCAAAATCAATCTGAAGATCGGTACCAATCTGTTCGAGCGTGGCAGCGTGGCGCGGATCGAGAGACCGCCAATGATCATGCTTTGACCAATGAGAATGCGCTAGTTCGACCAGATGGTCCTCAGCGGCATTGGGACAGATTTCGGCAAATCCCGACATGAATGCGGAAAATGCATGCTCTGCCTGTTCAACAAACGTCCGCGTGGTGCCGTCGCCGCCGACCCCATTTTCGACGATGGAAATGACGTCCTCGGCGCGTTTGCCAAATTGGATCGGCAGCTTGGCATGCGCAACGACGCGCCGCTCTTCGCCGCGGCCATGAAGGACAAAGCTTTGACGCAATCGAACTGCAAGGCTGTGGACGAGCTGGCTGCGAAGGAAGGTTCTGAGATGCTGATCGGATTTTTGCGCCTCAAAGACATGCTCAAGAAGTTGATCGAACTTTGTGCCCGCAAGTGAACCGATGAGACGATCGATCCGGCGTTCGCTGAGGAGAGGGTGGCTCGATAGAGCCTCATGATATGTGCGCTTGAACAAAGTGCCGAGTGCCGTGTCACTCCACATCTTGAGCAGTTTTGCCAGATCGCCAGACAGCGTCGGACTATCAGCCGCTGTGACCACCAATTCGGCGGCACGGCGCGCTTCATAGCCATTTATTCCCATATTTTTGGCGCGACGCTGCACGATGTAACGGAGCATCTGATTGCGGTGCCACCGAAGATCGGCGGCGTTGTCTTTTAACCGCGACATCTCGGCGTCGAGAAAATCGTCAATACGTCCCGAATGCAGCGAAAAGCGAACGCCCTCGCTTTCCATCGTATAACCAACCAATTGAGATGACGTCCCCGCTGCATCGGTGAACGTCTGAGAAACACCGATCGGATCAGCCTGCTCGACTACGCGGACCTCCGCGTCGGCACCCCAATAAAGGCGCGATAAGCTAAGGCCAGGGCCTGACTGGGGGGATCCAACGAAGGTTTCGAAGCTCGTTAAAAGCGGTGCCATCGCGCCCGTGCTGGCCGCCATGCCAGCCCCATCGAAGCGGAGTGCAGGGAAACCCCGCAGCGCACCGGTCGAGCGCATATCAATTGCTGCGCTTGGATCGCTGTTCTCGGGGATAAGCGCACAAGTCGCGCTTTCTTCGTTCCATTCCATCAAGGGCGTCCAGACGCCACCGCGAACAAGGCCAATTAAATCGGTAGACAGGCTCGTCGGGCGAAGAATGACAGACGACATCGGTGCGTCGCCGAGATCTTCGCGCGCGTCGATAGGAAGGCTGTCGAGCAGATCCTCAGCGCTGCCGAGATCAATCTGTTCCGCAACCTTTTCTTCTGCCGCGCTAAGATAGGGCGCGCGCCCAAGTTTAGGCGCGCGCCAGTGGACTTCAGACATGCCCCAACGACGGGTCGCGTTACCCGGTGCCGCTGCCGCCAGGCCCAAGGCGATGTCCTCGCTCCGGACGAATGGATTGCCGCCATGCATAGGCACATTGATATCGACGCTCGGCAAGTCGGCCGCGCCAAATAGCGTGCGGGGCACCCATTCAATGCGCTCGCGCCGCGACCGCGCAAATTCTCCGGGAGAAAACGCGCCGAACCGAGCGATTAGGTCCCGAACAAATGCGTTCGCACTGTCATAACCCAAACGCGGAAAGGGATCGTCGTTGAAGAGGTCCAAACAGGCGTTGCTGAACTCGGAGATCATATCCGGGGACAATTGCCCGCCGACGGCGATCGCCGGCAGGTTGAGCGCCTCGCGGCGGGCAATCAGGTCGAGAACAAGCGCAGCCAATTGGCCGCGCGCGACCAAGGGATTGGCGAGATTCAGAGGCACTTCGAAACCTCGGCTGTCGAGTAACTCCTGCGGACGGCGGTAGTACCAACTGTCCCGGGCGGAGTAGATCGACAGGGTGATGCCCGTCACCGGGCGATCATCATTGCCCCGGCCACCACGACCTTTGCGCTGAACGAAACTCGCAAGATTGGAGGGCGCGTAATGCTGATAGACAAAGGCCATGTCGGGGTCGTCATATCCAACCTCGAGTGAGGCCGTCGAGAAGACAAGATCGCTCCGTTGGATTTCGCTCTCGATGCGTGCACTACTCCCGGAATATACCGGAAATTGCGCGACATTGAGCGGATTGCCTGGAACATAGGGCCCGCGTGCTGTCCTTTGGCGCTGATCGGTAGCAGCAAAGGTCCAGCACTCGCCGTCGCGGAAAAGATCGCAACCCAGCGGTTCGCCGCAACACTCGCGCCGCGGAACACCCGTTGCGGGGTGATCGGGATACAGACGCGTTCGCAGGGCAGCCAGATTCTGACCTTCCTCGGCATCCATGTAATTTCCATGCAGCCGTTTCAGCTTGTCGATCGAGTCCACAAACAAAATTCCGCGGAAACCGCCTTCGCTTCCATGGCGGCGGTGCATATTGTGACCGAGCGCCATTGCGGCCTGGATCGTTGTCGAAGCCCCCGCGACATCGCGATTGCGCGATTCAACTTCGGGTTGGACGAAATAGAAATACTCGCGGCCTTTCGGATTGGGGGTTCGCTCTTTGTCGCTCGGGTCGATGAGGACGGGCGCTGATCCGCCAACGAGTTGATGCCAGACATGGGCAGGGCGCCCAAGCGTCGCGCTCATCCCAACCGCGAGCGGCGCCTTGCCGTTTAATCCGCATCGGCCAAGAAGACGGCGCAGGCCATACCCAATCTGTGCGCCTTGGATATGCGTATAAAGATGGATCTCGTCGGCCAAAATGCACCGTGGTCCCGTACCGCCATCGCCGAACAAAGGCCCGTACCGGCTATCGTTGAGCCACTGATGCAGCGATTCCGTGGTGGGAAGAAAGAGACTGGGCGGGTTTTCTCGCAACCCTTGCTTTGTCCCGATCCAGCCATCAAATTTCCAATCGCAGCTTTTGCAGGTCAGCGTATCGGTCGGGCCGTCGCCTGTCGCGATCGCCAGTTGTCCGCCGCACGTCGGTTCAGGGCACATGAAAAATGGAAACAAATATTCGCCCGTACGCCCCGTGGGTTCCCACGCCTCCGGATCAGCATATTTCCAAGCTTCGGGAACGGAGCCATTCTGCAGACCAAGGGTGAGCGGTGGTGCACCGTCAATCTGACGTAACGCCGCAAGATAGCGTGCGAGACGCTGTGCTTGGTTCGCGGCGAGGCGGACACGCGGATAGACGAGAATGGCGCGCGTGCCGCCGACCGATTGCAACTCGTCATATAGGGCGCCCGCGATGATCGGCAGGCAAGCCGCTTCTGTCTTCCCCGAACCTGTATCGGCAGCAATGACAAACCGGTCATCGCCTGATCCGACCCAGGCATCGAAAATTCCCGTGAATGCCCTGTCTTGGAAGCCCGCGAGATTAGGCGCCGGCGTTTTCCATGCCAGCCGCAACATGTCGCATACCATTCCAAAAGCGGTCGCGGGGAGGCTCTGCGCCCCGTGCCTTGCTTCGACTGCCTTCAGCGCGTCATCCAGCGGGCTATCATATGCTGGCTTCTTGCGGTTACGAAGTTCGACCTTCAGTCCGCGCACCAAATAGGGGCGGTCGGCCGCGTCGTCTTTGCGAAATCGTTGCTTCGAATAGCGCACAACGCGAGCCATCTCTGCCATGCGGCTTCGAACGCGCCCTTCTTCGGCAATCAGAACGAACCCGTGCAGATGGAGGCGGCGCAAAGAGTCGGATACGGCCGCGAGGCTGAGATGAAGCGCACGCACGAGGTCGATTGGCGCATGCCATTCTTCGAAAACGCCGAAATTAATTCTGCGCGCCTCGAGCGTTTCGAGATGATTGAGAAGAAGATAGTCAGACGCTTCGAGTTTCTCTGCAAGCGGTTCTGCTGCTGCTGCGCTGCCGGCAGGTTCCGGAATGACCCGAGATACGTACAGCTTATCAAAGGCCATTTGGTAGGAGACCACCCCATCGGCCTCGAGACCGTCTAGAACAGTCTTGAAATGATCTTCACCCTCTTTGCCGAGCCAATCGAACGCGTCGCGAACTCGCGCATAGACTGCGCCGCGCCGCCCCGATCCAGAAAGCATAATTGCTTCCTCAACGCGCTCTATCAGATGGTCCTCGTCGAGAGCGTGCAAGACGCGCGCTTCTGCAAGCGGCCGCAGGCTCCAAAACGGCCAAGGCTTTTCTCGGCGTTCCAGCGCGAGAAGCCCATGACGCTGGAGAAGGCGCAAATCTGGAAAGATGTTGGCCGCGTCGGTGTGCATTTTCTTTGCAAGGTCGGTATCGCGCGTGGTTCCCCATTTGCTGTTGGCTTCCGCCATCACCCGAATTTCCTCGAGGATGCGTAATTGCCCAGGAGTCAGATCAACCAAATCGTCGCGTACGGGTGGGGCGGGTGCTGCGATCTGCGGCAACGCCGCCTGATCGTCGAAGGGCAACACGCAGAGATCGACGTTGATTTGACCATGATCAGGCGCAGAAAGTTTGATGCTGTCGGCATATCGTGCGCGGAAGACAAATTCTCTTAGCGTCTCCGCCTTGTCGACCAACTCCTCGTCGGACGGCACGACCTCGAGCAGGCGCCGGGAAATAATCAGTATGAGTTTGCTGCGCGCGCGCGTGACGGTCACGTTCAGTCTTTCGGGACTGAAAATAAACTCCGCTTCGGCAAGCGCAAATTCCGGGTCTGCGACTGTGTAACTGACAATTATGGCATCGCGTTCGCGGCCTTGGATACGATCAACGGTCTCCACGATCGCGCCTTCGCCTTCGGGGCCTTGCGCGAGCATGTTTCGGATCAGTGCATTCTGCGCACGGTGCGGACTAACAACCGCCAATCGATGCTGCCATTTATCTGCGTCATCGGCACCGGCTTGGGTTGGAAGCAATCTCTTGTGAAGAAGTTTGCTGATCTTCGCAGTGATGGTCGCCTCGAAGGGATTTGACGACCCCGCTGGCGGGCCGTCGTGAATCAAGACGCAGATCGGATATTCGGGATTGAGCACAACCCGTTCCCAATCGTTTAGTCCGTCTTGCCATCCATCAATCAGTTCGAGGCGCCGATCGGGAACGGCACTGCGATACCGATCCTCGTAGAAACGGTCTCTCGGGAACCGAGTTAGCGGTTCATTGAGTCGAAATGTCTCGTCGAACGGAAATTCTGGAACGTCGGCGGCTTGGAGGAACGCGTAGAGCGACGATCCCAGCCGCCTGCCGTCGACGTCATGGTCATGCTCTATACGAATAGGGGGGAGCTGCTTATTATCCCCAGCGACCAAAATTCTTCCACCCTCTGCCATGCCCGCCACCGCCATAAGGCCGTGGCTCAAGACCATCTGCGAGGCCTCATCGATGCACGTCAGGTGGAAATAGGAGCCGGTCGACTCGCCCTGCGATTTCAGCAGTTTATTAAGTCCCCACACTGTCATGCCGGCAACGAGATAGTCGTTGCTGAGAAGATGCGGAGCGTCGTCGACATCGCACTGCGTCACGCCGGCTCCCAAAGGACTTGTCGGCTCTCGGCCTACAAAGGCCACCGTTGGGGGATCCGCCAACAGCCGGCAGCGCTCGGCGATCGCTTCGAGCAAATTGATAATCGCATTGCGCGTGAAAGCCGAAATTAGAACACGGCAGGGCAAGCCCGCCCGGCGCCTGGCTTCGATATAGGCCGCCGCCATCCAGGCGAGCGCGTGGGTCTTGCCGGTTCCCGGCGGCCCCAAAATCAGCCCGGCACGCGCGGTCGCTAGGCCGTGCCAAGCATCCACTTGAGCGCTGCGCAGTGGAACCTTAGCGGCTTCCGTCAGCGGTTCGGCAATGTCGGAAAAGGCCGACTCCCAAATGTCGGCATCGACAGTGTCCTGCGCGAAGTCGAGCGGATCGCGAAGGAACCGAAGAATCTGGGCGTTGCTCATGACGCATCACTCAAGTCGAGAAGGAAATCTCGGACGCGCGGACCGTTGATGTCGCGATGGGTTTTATCAATGCACCACCCGCTTTTTCCCGTCTGGCGGCGAAGGCTCGCCATGACGGTTGAGTCATATTGCCGCGCCGTCATGTTCACGAACAAATTCGCTCCGTCGCCATAGTTAAAGCGGATCGCTAGGCTCTGCCAATTGGCAGGATTAAGGCGGAGATCGGGATTATCGTCAGTCAAGATGAGGCCCATATCGTCGGGGGAGACTTCTGCGTCGCGGCTTTCGGGCGGGATTGAGAACCGCAGCCATCGCCGCCCGTTGCTGTGACGTCCTTCGCTTTCCAGCGTCAGACCGGCGAGACACTCGCCGCGCTGCTGGCGAACCCGTGCCGGCTGCGCCAACCGAACCAGCGTCTCAAGCAGAGCACTGCGCGAGTCGAGCAATTCGTACGCGTGGAGCAAGTCGAGGTCCCCGGCGTCGAGCGGGTCGAGCGTCGACTGAAACCGAAACGGCTGTTTCTCGAGACGCAAAAATGGCGTGTCCGCCGCTGCATTTTCTTGGGACAGCCAGTCGACGATGCGTGCCGCTGTATCAAGGCGCGCTCTGACATCGCTTTTGATTTGCGCCACGGTGACCGCATCCTTTTGCTTTTCGCGCAAGGACCGGATGGCCTCCATCGCCAATAACGATGAAAAATCGCGGCGGAACTGCGGGGGCGGGGCGTAGGCTGCCTCGATCTGGCCGGCGTCTGCTAGCGCCTCGGAGACTTGGCGCAGATCGTAAGATACCAACGCCGGCAGAGCATAGAGTTGTTCGATAACCGACCGAATGGCGGTCGCCGGCAGATGATGCGCGCCTTTAAATTCGGGTTCCGGTACGACGTCTTCCGGTGGAAATAACCGCACCGCGTGCAAAAGCCCGGTGCGAATATGCGGATCGTCGAGATGGCGTCCGATCGCCGCTTGGATCGCTCTGGCCTCGGCTGGCTCATAAACAAAAATATGGGCCTGAAGTTGCTGATCGGGCGCCGAACGCGAATTATGGTCGTCGATTTCGCTAAGATCCGCAATCAAGGCTTCGAAGACATCGACAAGCGCTTTCCGCTCGGCCTCAGGACTGCTTGTATCGATAACGCGGATCACAGAACGGTCGTCTCCGCCGCGGCGCATATAAGCGATTGTCACCAGATTATCTTCAACCGCATCATGGTCCGCGAGAAGGTAAAATCCGCGGTCGATGCGCGGCGGCATCAAATAGCTCATTATGTCGGGCAGGCGGCGAACAGCTCGATCAGCGATGGCGCTCGCTCGGGCAATGAGCGTTTCGCTCCTTCGCTGCAAAGACCAACTCGTTGGGCCCGTCGCACCAATGCCGGCTGAATTGGCTAGCCTTCCGACCGTCCCGAGGCCGCGCGCCTGCAGCGCGACTTTGCCTTCGTGGGAAACACCAGGGACAGCAGACACATCATGATCGGCCGGATTGGGATGCTCTATCTCTTTACGGCAATGGCCTAAATAGTCGCATTGTTCGCACTTGAAATAGATATGAAAAAACGTCTCGTCGAGATTGGCGAAAACCTTCCGCCTGGCGATGCGGGGCGCGTCGCGTTTGAGAAACTCTTCGACCAATCTGAGATAAGGTTTGAGATCGAAATCAACTTTGTTGACCAGGCCGTCAACCAGCGGCGAGTCTGCGCGAATGTGCCAAATCTCGCCATTGGCATCCACCGCGGCGTCAATCTTCAAGTCAGCGAGCATCCCGCGCAAAAGCAACGCATAAAATGCGACCTGCGCTTTATGAAAAGCGGTCGATTTTCGCGTCGCCTTGATGTCGACGATACGAAACACCACGCCCTCGGGGCGCTCTTCGCGAAAGACGATATCGGTATACGAGCGGTTGATTTGGAGGTTGTCGTCCAAGCCCAGTGCGGCGCGGAAACTCGGCCCTTGATCGAGCCCGAGCTGCGTCGCCGCGTTCTCTTTGGTGTGTCCGCTGAGAAAGGCGATTGTTTCGTCTTGGCCCAAACGGTCTTCGCTCGGACCAGGCCCGAGCAGCGGTTGCTCCGCTTTCAATCTGGCGAGTACTCGCTCTTCGAACTTATTGCCCTCGATCGCCCAAGCAGCGCCGCTTTCTTCTTTGACGATCGTAGCTGAGTCCCGCTCTTTGCGGGTCATCATGTCGTACCGTGTCTTACGTTCGCAGCGATATTGAAACCAGGATTTGACAGTAGACGCACTAATTCCCGACGCCATATTTTCCCCCCGCCGGTTTACGACGTCTTAGTTCGACCAATCATCCGCCCCTAATCGGTGCGCGATGCGTCGAATTCTCTCCATCCCCGCGCGCGCAAGTCACAGGCAGGACAGGTCCCGCATCCATAACCCCAAGCGTGAAGTTCGTCGTGTATGCCAAGATAACAGGTGTGCGTCGATGTCCGAATGAGTTCGACAAGCGGTTCGCCGCCTAATTGGTCCGCCATGACCCAAGAAAGCCGCTTATCGATCCACATCAGGGGCGTGTGGAGTACTGAGCGCGTCGCCATGCCGAGATTGAGTGTTACTTGAAGGGACTTGAGCGTGTCATCGCGGCAATCGGGATAACCAGAAAAATCGGTCTCGCACATGCCGCCGACAAGGTGGCGTAGATCGCGTCGCGACGCTAACGCAGCAGCGAGGGTGAAAAACAGCAAATTTCGCCCCGGCACGAATGTGTTCGGTAAGCCGTCGGCCCGTAGCGCAATTTCAGCATCGCGGGTGAGGGCGGTTTCGCTGACCTGCCCGAGCACAGACAGATCGAGCAGATGATCTGGACCCAACCGGTCGACCCACTGCGGCTTGATTTTAACAATATTTTGCCGAAATTCCTCTCGGCATTCGAGTTCGACCCGGTGACGCTGCCCATAGTCAAAGCCGATCGTTTCCACCGATGCAAAATTCTCGAGCGCCCAAGCGAGGCATGTCGCAGAATCCTGCCCGCCAGAAAATAAGACGAGCGCGCGCTCAGCTTCCATCATGCCGATACCTCTTCGTCCCAGTAGGAGCAGGTCTCGCCGCTACTATCTCGGTACACGCTCACGCGCGCAAGATTGCTAATCGAGGGTTTGAGGCGGGACCAGATCCAGTGACACAGATTTTCCATCGTGGCAGGGCCAAGGTCATTAATTTCATCGAGAAAACGATGGTCAAGCGCATCGCGCGTTTCTTCCATGCGTTCCTCGAGTATTCCAATGTCGACAATCATGCCCGTGACCGGGTCGGGTTTGCCTCGCAGAGTGATCTCGGCCCGGTAGCTATGCCCGTGGATGCGCCGGCTTGAATCTGTCTGGATCGACCGGTCAAGCGTGTGCGCGGCATCAAAACGAAATTGCTTGCTGAGTTCGAACATCAGCGGATTCCGATCATCTTGTGCGACTGGAGCGAAAGACGCCAGCGCGGGTTTTCGGTACAATAGGCAATTGTTGCGGCGAGATTTTCCTCGGCCTCGGACGAATCCATAGGCTGCAAGAAGAAATGGCTGAACTCGAGATGCTCGAACTGCTCCGGACGCGCTTTTGCCTGCGGGTAAACGAGTTTGATCTCGTTGCCGCGGGTCAGATTTAGCGGAGCATCGGCCTTTGGAGAAACGCAGATCCAGTCGAGGCCATCAGGAGCCACTTGCGTGCCATTGGTTTCGACCGCAATTTCAAACCCGCGCGCATGCAAAGCATCGATAAGCGCGCTGTCGACCTGAAGTAGCGGTTCACCGCCCGTGAGGACGGTATAGCGTCCATCTGGCTTATGACCCCATGAGCGTTCGATGGCGTCAGCTAAGCCCACAGCATCTGCAAAGCGCCCGCCGTCCGTGCCATCGATGCCCACAAAATCTGTGTCGCAAAAGGCGCACACCGACGTGGCGCGATCTTGCTCGCGGCCGGACCAGAGATTGCAGCCGGCAAATCGGCAAAAAACAGCGGCGCGTCCACTCTGCGCGCCTTCGCCCTGCAACGTCTTGAAGATCTCCTTTACGGCGTAACTCATGCTGCACCCTCGCTCGCTTCGAAGAGCGGCACGGGTTCAGCCTTGCGACGCCGACGCTGGTCCGCCTTAACGATGCCGACCAGATAATGTTTGAGCAGCGCCACATCGCGATTGACGTTTTGAAGAGATTTCCAACGCCGCGTCTCGCCGTCGAACTCCCAGTCGCCCGATGTCCAAGCCGTTCGGCCTTGAAGACAGAGCAACCCATCGTAAAATTCGTCTGCGGTGCGGGCGTCGGCGCGCTGCGCGAGAACTTCCATCACATCGCCCATGGCCTGGATGCCGACGCCATGAAGAAGGCGTGAACTGGCGGGCGTTTGCCCGTGCCAAGCGTCAGGGAAAGCCCGCTTAACAGCATCGAAGTAATTGGAGAGCAGCCGGACACTTTTGTCTGCGCCTTTTGGCCCGCGCGCGATGTCACGAAGGACGCCGTTATTGAGCGATTCCATAATGATCTTCTGCATCACCGTGTCGGTGATGATCCCGTCGGGGCAGGTATGCTGCTTGATATAGCCTTTGAGCGCGGTCGGTTCGAAGTTGAGGCGCGCGGTCAGATCTGCGGCTTCCGAGCGGCGACTAAGCCGCGCAGGCAAATCGTCGACGGTCGGAAGAAGTTCGTAGATCAGCGATTTCGGCAATGGCTTACTGTTGTTGATCAGCACAAATTGCCGTCGCAGTTCCGCTTCGTCGCGGCAGATCAACGCCGACACGAAAACTTGGAAATCCCGGTCCACCTCAGCAAGCGCGCTGAGACGTTGCTGTCCGTCGACTACGAAACCAGGCGCGCCTTTCGTCATATCGATCGACAGCCGTGCAATGCCGCCGTCCAGATATTCGACCTCAACGCCCTCGATGAATGCGACGACAATCGGATTGGGGAGCACGGCATTCGGTTTCTCAAGATAGTCACGGATTTCCCGGATATGAGCAGCGACCTGCGGGCGCTGAAAACCGCTCAACTCCCCCTGCGCATCGCGGCCGATGCGGTCGATTGTGGCGAAGCTTAGCACATCGACGGCGCGCGCCGCGAAGCTGAGAACGACATGTTCATGGCTCTGCTGGGCACAGACGGCGTTGAAAATCATCGGGTCGGATAACGGCACGCTTTAAATCCAGTCTTTCTATGTGGTTCTTGTAGACGGCGAGATTGTGAATGCCGCGGCGTTTGTTGCGATTGCTGCCGCGAAAGATGATCACTTCAATCGACGCTTCGCGGCAGATCTTGCAGGAGCAATCCTGCCATGGCCTATCGGTCAATGTTGTGCGGTAGCGTTCTTCAAGTTTCGCCAGTGCAACGCTCCCGGCGCAATCTTCATACGGCCGCTCTTCGACCAAGGGCGCCGAATAAATCAGGACATGGCGCAGAACCTCTTCAAGGTCTGCTTCACCGCGATCGAACGCCCGTAGCGCCCCAAGCGCCAGAGCCTCCAAACGGATAAGCTCCTCCGGACGGAATAGGCCCTTTTTGACAGCACGCTGCAGCTTGGGGTTTTCGATCGCCTGCGGCACACGAATGGATGTGTAATATCGCAGGCCCAAGCCGTCGCCAGGAAGATAGTAATTTTGTTTCGCGTCCTTGAAGGCACGGATGAGCGGCGACGTCGTATCGAAACTTGCGATGTCGAAGCCGTGAAAGCTGTCGATGTCATCGGCCTTAGCGAACCCCAATATATGGAGGCGCGTGGACGACGGTACGGCGTTCCGGATTGCTTCCAAACATTGCTTAATGTCAGGCGACTTTAGAGGCACCATCCCGCCGAGCGCCAGATAGTCGTAACCCATGGCAACCAGACGGCGTGCAGCTTCCGCCATGCTGCCCGGCGACCAACCTTGAACGACGCCGAGCGGCGTGAAATCCGCGCCCATGGCGAGCGCTTCCCGCCGAAATCCATCCGCATTCTCTAACGTGATATCGAAGCGGGCCCGCGCATCATCGCTTCCCCCAGCCATGCCCACCTGACCGGCGTCAAAGTCGAAAATAATATGATCGACCGAGCAGCCGTGCGTAAAGCCGCACTCGTCATAAAACTCCGCCATCTCGACAGGCGAGTAAGGCGGAAGAACTTCTTGGACATAGGTGAACGCACCGCAATCGCCAAAAATGTCGAGGTGCGCGAACTCCGGTTTGTCGAGACGCAGGAACTTGCGCGCGCCGACCAAACTAAAACGTCTCGCCTGACTTGCGGTGTATTTGCCCTTTACCCGGTGGTCGCCGACAATGCCTCGAGACACCAATACGCCGTCGTACGGCGCATATCCCATAATTTCGTGAGGGAAGCAGTCGTCCCAATAAGGCTGACGGTCAGCAGGGCTCCGATCGGCCACGAAATCGAAGGCAGGGTCCACATAATCGAGGCTGTCGGCAAAAATGAATTTCATTTCGCTGCCCGCGCCAAGTCGCGCTCAAGATGCAGCAGATGATCACTTAGTTTTGAGATATGCTGCGATGTGGATTGAATCGCATTCCAAGCCAAATCAAGGCCTTCCCAAGTTCCGTCGGTCCAACGGCAGTGCGGCGCCAACCGCTTGAGCACAGCCCGCACCGCGGCAGCGCGGTCTGCGCTCGTATCGGCACGCAAGATAATCGGGTCCATCAATGACCCCATCGCCCGAATGCCCGCGCTATGCATCAAGCGGCTCTCGGTGGTGGGCTTGCCCCAGGCATCGGGAAAGGTGTCGCGCACGGCCGACCAAAATATTAGCAGCGTTTCGAACATGGCCTCGGTGTCATTGCCATCGCCATTACGGCGATACTGGCCTAGTGCTCCGGACGGCGACTTGAGGCTGGCCTTCATTGTTTCAATGAGCGCATTATCAGTTACGATCCCGGCCTTCGCCTTCACGTCGGATTCCCGGCGAATGAGCTGATAAAAAGGCGATGCCGGGTCGGTGTTGAGCGCCTCGCACAATGCGCTGGGCAATTGCCGCGCGAGCAGGTCGCGGGGCAACAGGACACTGACTTCAGGGAGGAGCTCGTTGATCAGCCGCGTTGGCAGCGGCTTCGCCTTGTTCACCAGAATGAACTGCTCGCGCTGCGTTTCCAGACTGTCCGAAACAAATCCAATAACCGGTACCGCGATCGACCGTGCGCGCGCCTGCGCCAACGCCAGCGAGCGTTGCTGTCCGTCGACGATCCAGGCGGCGCGGCGCCCTTCTGGATAGATCGGTATTTTGAGCGTGCCGCCTTCGCCTATCGTACACAGCGCTGCCGGCTTCGGGCCGCGCGATGCGGTAAATTCTACCTCGGGCGAGAAGGCGAGGATGATTGCGTTGGGAAACAGCACCGGTCCGCTATCGAGAAATTCGGTGATCGAATTGACGTGCGCACGAATTTCACCGCGTTGGAAACCCTTCAGCACCTTATCGTCGCGGCGAAGGCGGCTAATATCGGCAATCCGAATAATGTCCGATCCCTCAAGGAAGAAAGCGAAGACGTTCGTCTTCTCGCCTTGCTCCGCGCGGATCGCTTTAATCGATAAATATTCGCGGCGACTCATGCGCGCGCGCTCCTGACATCGCGCACCAGCGCAGCAAAACGGCCTTGCTCGCAGGCAATATTGAGTTCGCGGCGAAAGAAGGGGAGGAGACGCGATGTGCTGCCGCCTTGCGAATCCCAATGCTCGGCTATCATCGCCCGTAATGTCGGATCGTCGTGGCGCGCCCGTTCAGGTCGATCGGGGAGGGCCCAGGTGGCGATCGCCGTTTCTACCGACGCAACATGAGTAGCGGCGTCGCGGTCATCGCCATCGATCAGAATAGACTCGGCAAAATGCCGCATCGCGCGTGGGGCAAAGTCGCCCCGTGTTCCGCGAATGGGGCTGTCAGGACCGTCAAGCCGGTCATCATAGGGCATGATGAAAGGGCGCAACGCGGACGCAATGCGGCGCTTGGGCGCACGGGTAAACAGCCGTAGCCGATGGCGCGCTGAATCCGGCAACGCTTCGACTTCGTCGGCAATGAGGTCGACATAGGCGTCCGACAGTGCGGCGAGAACCAGTCCGTTGCTGGCAGCAAAAGCCTCGGCGATCGAGGATGATAGCGGCAGGCTTTTGGTGATCGATCGCCACCAATCAGCCGCGCTGCTTGCATCGGTTAATCGGCCGACAATATTATCGTCGGTGCCTGCGATCACCGTGCAAGCGTAGGCGGGTACCGACGTCGTAGACGCGATGAGGCCGAGGCCAGCCGACACGATCATAAGCGGGGCGGCCACGCGATCTGCGACCGCTGCGGCATCCTGAAACCCGCGGCCTCCGTATAAATCTCCCGCCGCGCACCGCTCGCCGGCAGCGGCGATGCGGTCGCTCCAATCGCTCACAAGCGCATCGAGATTTGCCCGATCAAGCGCAGACGCGTGCAACGCGTCGGGAACCGTTTTGCGTTTTCGATTGGTGCAGGTAGTAATGATCAGCGCCATATATCACCCCCTGCCGCCGGTTGGTTTCTGCAGTTATTCGTAGCTAAGGAGCGCTCGGATGGCTACAGTTAATTGGCCATCATTTCCAAAATGGTGCTTCATTTATGCGCTTTCGCTGGCTGTCGTGCGCCGGCAGTTGCCTGGCGTGTGTTGGCTCGCAGCGCCGCGCATGCCACTGGCACTGCCTACTTACGGTGTGCTCTCATGTTTTGCGAGACGTTCACAGAAGCTCAGTTGCGATGCTCCCCGACGTCGTTTCTGACATCGACAAACATCTAAGACCGCTGACGCTGCTGAAGACATGAGACACTGCTCAGGCGAAGCAGGCGGTCCGGCAGGCAATAGGCCTCGCGGCATAGATACCGCCGCAGCCTCAGCGGAGAATGCGGATCGCTCCCCAACCATCACCGACCACAATCATGGGCGGCTGTCACACGTCGGCATCCTACTTCAATCCATGCTGATTCCACCGAGGTTTTATGAGGGCGATGAGTGCAGTCTCGAGACCTGCTGGACCGTCGATCGGCAGGCCGTTCCAAGCGAAGCTAGGGGGGATTGCGATGAGCACGCTCACACATTTTCCGCCCGCCAGCGTCTCAAGAATCTGAGCCTTAATTCGGGCGCTGGTGCGCTGGTGCGCTGCTGCGCGTGCCCATAAATATACTGGCCCAATCGTGTGCGCAGCCCTGATCGGGTCAGGCCGACATAGGTGATAATCCCGTCGACGGCGAACGCATATACGCCCGCAACTTTGGGCGCGAGCGCGGTGTAAGAAAAAGCGCTGTCGCCTGCCGCCTCGCATTCCGCAACAATCGTGAACCCGGCAGCGATCAGGCGCTGCATCGTCCAGATCTCTGGTTCGATCGCCACGGGCGCCGACGTAGGCTCTGCGTTTGACAGCTTGCTTTCAGGCAATAATCTACTGCTCACCAGCACATTGCGAACATGCTGATACCGGATGTTCAAGAACTGGGCGATCTCCGTTCGAGAATAGTTCGCGGCATGGAGGGCCCTAATCATATCCGATTTTGTGGTTATTCCCTGAATGATCGACTGTGGCTGCTCTCTCATCGCGATGTCGTTCCACAAAGCGCCCAGGAGAGCTAGAGTTTTGTAACGTCCGATGGCACGTACAAGGTCTGGAATTAGGCCGCTCGCCACGCCGTTGCAATTGTCGCCCTCGACTTACAAGGCGCTTCAAGAAACATCCGTTAGGTCAGTCTGCGATGTCATTGAGATCGAACACTACATGAAAAACAACGCCCACTCGCCAATCGAAGGGATCGCCCCCACACTGGCGATAACTTTGGCGCTTACGCTTGCCATCGGGATCGGATTTTTGATGGGCCAGCAAAGTCCGCAGATCGCCGAAGGCATGGCAAAAATGTGCCGCGCGCTCCCGCAAAAGGATTTAACGGCCAACTGCATAGCCTTGCGGTCGGCGGTCGCCACGGAGGGAGCGGTCATGACCGCACGGTGGGGGCTTTGGATTTCCTTCGGCTCCCTGGTTGCCAGCAGCGCGGCCTTCTTCGGTTTGATTATCGCTTTCCAACAGGGCCAGCGTGCGATGGCGATCGCTTCGGCCGCAAACCTTATTGCCCAAGAGAGTGGGCAGGCCCAGGCGCGCGCCTATGTGGTCATTCAATCGGTCGATTGCGCGCTCAGCGAAACGGGACGATTGACCACACGTCCAACATTTCAGAACTCGGGTTTGTCTCCCGCGCGGCAATTGCGTTGGCTCTACGCCGCGCGTTTGGACCTGACAAAGGCTGGGAACGAGCAGCGAAGCTTCATGCTGGGTCTAGAACCCGATTTAGACACTTCGCATTGGCGGCAGGATATTCCCTCGTCTATATCTTGGACCGCAAATCCGCTCTCTTTGCGTGATCAAAACGATCCCGAGATAGCGCATTGGATTGCCGAGGCTGTCTTTATCGCAGTAACCGTTAAAGTCGTGACGGATTATCAGGACGTATTTGGCCTGAAGCACCGCGAGATTGCCTGTTTCCAGGGACGAGGTAAGTCGAGCGCAGCCGGCGACGCTTTCGTGCCGCTACAACGCGCTCCCGATGAGGTGTTCGAGCAACTTACTGGTGACACGCCTCGAAGAGGAGACCCGGATCGGCAAAGGCGGGACCCTGGCGGCGCAGCTGTCGCGGCTCGACCTGATCGTGCTCGACGAGCNC
>C687J35174_10001534_pt1 | contig 33410 bp, 33 predicted proteins | sample RifCSPhighO2_01_FD_35174 | JGI IMG/M metagenome (IMG submission 35174) | reverse complement strand
GAGCCGTTCGGCGGCGTGAAGGTTAAGGCCAAGAGCGGGTGGTTCGCCGCCCGCCCGTCAGGGACCGAGCCCCTCAACAAGATTTATGCGGAGAGTTTCGTCGATCCGCATCACCTAGCGGTTATCCAGGGCGACGCCCAGCAGGCCCTGGCTAGCTCGAGCGGTGGGCGCTGAATCCAAGAAACGACCCCCTTAGATTCCTACTGGAGCGGAGAAGATCGTAGCCGCTAGGAAGCCATCTGCTTGGTGAGCGCGCCGCATTGACAGAACATCGTCCCTTATGTCGTGGCCCGTGCCTGCGGCTTAGCCCGCGGCCGCCTGCCGCGCGCGGATCAGACGGATCCGCTCACCCTCATCGCACCGGCAATCGAGGAATCCGTGTTGTGGACAGGTCAGGCAGATCTCCTCGAGCCTCGCCCGCAGCGCCCTACGCCCGCGGTGGAGACGCACGTTGACGTTGTTGAGCGTCAGCCCAAGCGACGCGGCGACCCGGTCGCGGGGCTCGTCGAGTAGATCGACCCGCCAGATCAGTTCGCTGTATTCGGGCTTTAGGGTCGGGAGCAGACGATAGAGACAGAAGCAGACGGCCGCTTCGATTTCAGGGTCCGGCGCGACGGCGAGCGCCTCAAGGTCAGCCGGGTCGCGCGGAGAGTCTTTTCGACGGGCCGCGCGCCGGTAGTGATCGACCAGCGTCGTCGCCAGAACCCGGCTGAGCCAGCCACGAACGGACTGCACGTCCCGGAGGTGCTTGGAGCGATCCAACGCGCGGGCGATGAACTCCTGCAGCACGTCCTCCGCGTCATGTGGGTTCCCCAGCCGGCGACGCAGGAAGGTCAGAAAATCGCGATGACACTCGACGAGCTCGCGCCGGACGGCCGCGTCAGCAGCCGTCACCGCTGACAGGTTCTCATCGGGGTCGGATTCGGCGGCGGGAGAATGATCGGGACGGGAGCTCATGGCAGGTTCCTGATTGCTCCTGTTTTGCCTCGCCTTGACATGGCTCAGGCCTGGCGACGCGAATAGCGACTAGCTGAAGGACGCTAACGCTCCGGACAGTGAGCGACTCCTGCAGCCAGGACGCGCTCTCGAAGACGCTTGATCGCCCTCATTGTTACATCCCGCCAGAGCCGAGATAACGGGCAATCGTGCCGCGCGCTGTAAGGCGCGCCAGGCTCTCGCGTCATAAGAATGCGTCCGCGTCATCACTGGTCGCGAACGCAGCCATTGAGGGAGGCCAGCCATGGCGGAACCTGACACGACGAGCGGCCGGGATCGCGGACCGATTACCTTTGAAGTGGTCAAGGAAGCCTACGGCTGGGCGGTTCGGCGCGATCACCAGATGATGACGCCATGCTGGTGCAAGGCGGTCGCTGTCGATCAGGCCCAAAGGATGGTCGATGTGCTCCGCCAGCATGGCGAGCGCGCGGAGATGCGCGTGAGCGATACCGAGGAATAGATGCTGGAACTCAAGTAAGAGAGGGCTTTCACCGGTCACAATTTGAGTCCGTAGACGGCGCGGTGGCCCTGTGACGGCAGTGGCCGTCTCGATCTCCATCGGGCCGTTGTAGCGGACAGGTTGGCGAACAGTCCGTTGTCCGTCGTTCTGATCGCGCGGTCGCGCCCTCGAGGAGCGGCGACGCCGATAGCCCGTAGGCTTGTAATGTAACGCGCGCCGCCGCGTCTGATCAGCGCCGGGAGCGGCGAGGAGGGGCTATGTTCGGTTCGCGTGAACTCATCAGTCGCCGCGCTGTGCTGGCGGCCGGCGGGGGNCTGGGGCTCTCCGCCGCACTTGCACGTGCGGCGCCGGCCTACGCTCGGACCAGCGTCGTCCAGGCGGCGCTCGCTCCTGTCGCGGGAACGAGGGGCCAGCGCGCTCTAGACCTTGAGATCGGTCACTTCCAGCTGATGGTCGGAGATCGCCCCGGCCGCGCCATGGCCATCAACCAGACGATCCCAGGCCCGCTGCTGCGTTTTCGGGAGGGTGAGGAAGCCGTCCTGCGGGTCACAAACCGACTCGAGGAAATTGCGTCCATCCATTGGCATGGGATCATCCTGCCGCCCGCGATGGATGGCGTCCCCGGTGTGAGTTTCGGTGGCATCGCGCCGGGCGAAACCTTCACCTATCGCTTCCCGCTGCTGCAAAGCGGCACGTACTGGTGCCACAGCCATTCCGGGGGACAGGAATTGCTGGGCGTCTACGCCCCGTTCATCATCGACCCTGCCGCCCCTGAGCCGTTCGCCTACGAGCGCGACTATGTCGTGATGCTGTCGGACTGGAGCTTCGAGCCGCCGGAGCAAATCATCAAGAACCTCAAGAAGCAGGCGGGGTACTACAACTACCAAAAGCGGACGGTCGCGGACCTGTTTCGGGATGCCGCGCGCGATGGTTGGCCAGCGACCCTTAGGGAGAGATTGAGTTGGACCAAGATGCGCATGGACCCGACAGACTTCGCCGATGTCACCGGCTACACCTACACCTATCTCGTCAATGGCCTGACAGCGAACGCGAACTGGACTGGCCTATTCACCCGCGGCGAGCGCGTGCGGCTTCGGTTCATCGCTGCCGGCGCCATGACTTATTTCGACATCCGCATCCCGGGCCTGAAGATGACTGTGGTCCAGGCGGACGGGCAGAATGTCCAGCCCGTCGACGTGGACGAGTTCCGGATAGGGCCGGGCGAGACTTTCGATGTCATCGTCACGCCTGATGACCAGGCCTACACCCTGTTCGCAGAGGCGATGGACCGCAGTGGCTTTGCGCGCGGCACGCTCGCGCCGCGCGCCGGAATGACAGCGCCCATCCCACCCCGTCGCAAGAGGCCGCTGCGCACCATGGCCGACATGGGCATGGACATGTCGGGAATGGAGATGTCCGGCGACATGGCGGGCATGCCCGGCATGTCCAATGCGACGGCGTCCCCCAAGGCTCCCGTCATGGGCATAGCTGGGCACGCGGCGGGCGACATAGCCGCCGTGGAACGTAATCGTGCGGCGGTCGAGTCTCAGGTCACGAGCGCCCACGCCCATGGCGCGGTGGCGGCGAACGGGGCCTCCAGCGCCATGGCGCACATGGGAACGCCGCTCGCCGCCAAGCCAGGCGTGGCGCCCACGTTCATCCATGGGCCCGACACGCATGGCGTCGGGAACTCATCCGTAGCGATGGTGGCGCGCAGCCGCCTCCACGAACCGGGCTCCGGCTTCGACGATCCCGCGGCGCGGGTGCTGGTCTACGCCGACCTGCGAAGCGTGACGCCGCAGGAGGACCAGCGCACGCCCACACGCGAGATCGAGCTGCACATCACAGGCAACATGGAACGCTACATGTGGTCCTTTGATGGAAAGAAGTACTCGGAGGCCCGCGCGCCCATCCCCTTTGCCTACGGCGAGCGCCTGCGCCTGGTGCTGGTCAACGACACCATGATGGAGCACCCCATCCACCTGCACGGCATGTGGATGGAGCTCGAGAACGGTGCGGGCGCCCATCAACCTCGCAAGCACACCGTCAGCGTCAAGCCAGCCGAGCGGCTAACCGTCGCCATCACCGCCGACGCGCCCGGCCAATGGGCCATGCATTGCCACCTCCTGCTGCATATGGAGATGGGGATGTTCCGCGTCATCGAAGTCTCTTCGCCCCCTCAGTAGGAGATCCCGATGCGCTCGGCCGCTCTTGCCATCGCCTTCCTGGCAGCCCCTGCCGTTGTTCACGCGCAGGAGGCGCCCTCTTTGCCCGGCGCCGGCATGCCCTCCGGAATGGCTATGTCGCCTGCCGCCAATCGTGCGGCGCCCGCCGCTTCGGATCGAGGTCCCGAGACGCTGCCCAATCTCGCTGAGCGCGAAGGATGGCCACAGCCCACGGCCGACAGCGCCAACTACGGATACTTCCTCGCCGACCTCGTAGAGTACCGAGAGAGCGACGACCCGGGCGTTATCCGCTGGGACGTCTTCGGCTGGTATGGAGGCGACGTGAAGCGCCTGTGGGTCAAGAGCGAGGGCGCGCAGAGCACGTCCAAACGGGCTGACAGCGAGCAAGAGGCCCAGTTGCTCTACGGTCAGCTCATCGCCCCGTTCTTCGATTTCCAAGCCGGCGTGCGATACGCGCGACGCTCGGGGCCAGGTCCAGACCGGTCCCGCGTCTACGGCGTCATCGGCGTGCAAGGATTGGCGCCCTACCGTTACGAACTGGAGCCGGCGTTGTTCGTCAGCCAGGATGGCAAGGTCTCGGCCCGAGTGACCGCCTCCTATGACGTATTGCTGAGCCAGCGCCTGATCCTTCAGCCCCGCATTGAGGCAAACGCCGCGCTCCAGGCAGATCGGAGCTTCGGCGTCGGCGAGGGCCTCAACGACACAGAGATCGGCGCCCGCCTTCGCTACGAGCTGCGCCGTGAGCTGGCTCCGTATGCCGGCGTCTCCTGGCGACAGACCTACGGCCGCACAAAGAGAATGGCGCGCGCCGAGGGCGAGCCCGCGAGCAACCTGTCCGTCGTCGTGGGGGTCCGGGCGTGGTTTTGAGCCACTCAGCCGCCCGGTCCCCTCGCGGCCGTTCGTCGGGCGCCAGGAAGCGGGTCTTAGCCCTTCCTGCGTTCAGCGGCGTCGATTTCGCGCTGGATGAAAAAGTTCAACGCCGTTCGCAACGTTGCGACTGCCGCGAGTTGGCCGATCTCGGTCCATGTCGGCGCGACCGCGGTTCGCATCACATCCGCCGCCAACAGGAACTCAAGGCCCAAGGCCAAAGAGCGGGCGAGCCGGAGACGGGGCCCCTCGCCAGGGCAATCTGCCTCCGCGTTCCGCTTCCAAGTGCGTTCCAAGGTTCGCCAAAGCGCACCGAGAACCGCTACGGCGATGACAGCTACGGCAATAGCATCCGTGAACAGCGCCATCGTCACCGTAGCGTGCTGCAGCCAGCCAGCCAATGGCTCGACAAACGCCATGCTCATCAGCTCGTCCCCCACTGTTCAAACCCCGAAGGAGAAACAAATGACTACTATATCTAAACTTTGCCGCTCCGCTGCTCTTTTGACCGCGTCGGTCGCCGCTCTCGCGATCACCGGCTGCAACCAGAAGACGGACGAGGCCCCCGCAGCCGCTGTGGACGCGGCAGCTGTGGCCACCGACACCACAACGCCCGCTACGGCGGCGGCGCATGGCGAGACCGAGGCTGAAACGCGCGCCCAGGGCCACAAGGAAGGCATGCAAATGGAGCGAGACGCGCACGCCCAAGGCATGGGTATGCAGAAAGACGCCCAGGGCTCAGGCATGTCGTCTGGCGCCAGCTCGCCGCCGATGAAGGATGACAGCATGCCGATGCCCCCGGCCAAGGCCGACCCGCCGATGAAAGATCATATGTAAGCGCTGCGGTTCGCAGAGGATAACGGGTCGCGCCGACCCAAGGCGGCGCGACCCGTTCACCGTCCGACGCATTCCTCGGGGTCCAGTGCGGGCGTTCAGATGCGCCGACCTGGCGCGCCTGAAGCACCGACTTGAAGGCGATGTAGCCGGGTGGCGAATGAGCATGAGCACGCTCGGGTAGTGATCCACGTCAACTCGGCATCCTCAGCAATTATTAGACGCCGCGCCGGCTCCATGCGCCCGAGCCCGGAGTGAGAGGGCATGCTGGAGCTGAAGCCACAGCCGTGAATGGCGGAGTGTGCCGGCCGACTGGGATAGGTAGGTCCGTGTGGCGGCTCGGAAACAACGGGCAACCGCCCCAGTTGCGGGGGTTACCGTTCCGGTCCGGTGTGGCTTTCAACGAAGCGCCGCTCTGCGGCTGCGCAACCGCTATCAGCGCAACAGGAACCCGCCGACGGAGGCAGCGCCCACCTACATCTCCATGGCCATGTGCCGGCATGCCGCGCCGCACTCCCGGCACGTCGCCGCGCATCGGGTGAGCACCGCGTCGTTCTTGAAGGCGTCGCAAGCCTGAGCGCACGCTTCACAGAGGTCGGCGCAGGCGCGACAGAGAAGGGTGTGCGTCGGCGCACCCCGGAGCATCGAATTGGCCGTGGTCTGGCAGAGCTCCGCGCAGTCCTGCAGCAGCGCCACGAGCTGCGCCGGCGCGCGCAGTTGCGGCTGTCCCATCACATGGCGAGCGCTCGTCAGACAGCTCCGATGCGAGGCGATGCAGAGCGCGACACAATCATCCATCGACATCCCATCACGATTGGGAGGAGGGGCTTGCGCGGCGGCGGGCATGGCGGCTGCGGCCCCGGCGAGGGTAAGGCCGGCCAAGAGTTCTCTGCGGTCGCGCAATTGCATCTCCGTTCTGCTATGTTTGAGGGCTTGATGCCGGGCTGTCCGTCGGACGGGTCTCTCTGGTGTCGATGATAACCTTGAGGGGCGGGGTTTCGACCGCTCGGCGGTAGGTGTCGGAGACGTCCACGCCCCCGATCGCAACAGTCGCGCCGGGAGCCACTTTGCCGTTGGGCACCGCGGTGGCCCGTGCGACCGGAGAGCGAGTTCCGCCGTCCCGCGTAGCGTTCGCTAGGGAGCTTTCAGTTCGACCAGATCGAACTTCCTGGCTTGGCCGTTGACTACGGTCGCCTCGGCAAAGTGCTCGTCTATAACTCGGTCGATGCGGACCGCACCGACATCATCGCGGCGCGGGACAGGCGGAGCACCTTTCGACACCCCCGGCGTTCCGATGAATCGGACGACCGTAAGGACCTGTCCCGGTTTGGCCCCTTCGGCGCGCCCNACGCAAAGGATCACCGCCTGACCCTNCATCTCCACGACCTGACCGCGCATTATGTACCGGTGCCAGACCTCTGCTGTGGCGGAAGAGCCCAGCACAGGCAGGAGCGCAANAAGGGCCGAAAGGCCGANGGCCCGTCCNATTGTCCTGTTCACATCGAATCTCCTTGTCCTCTCCACGAGCCCAGACCTGCAGCCGGCCGAGGCCTGGAGGGCTCCCTAAACCCGGCGCGACCGCACTCGGTCCGCACGACGCACGCGGTTGATGTCCTTTTTGACGCAACTCGTCGCGTCAGGATTACATTGTCGCGACTGGAGGGGCGAATCGGCCCTTCTGGTCGTGCCGCAACGGCGGAGCCGGCCCGGACGCCTCACCCGCCCCGCCGCGCTTTAGATGAGTCTAGCGGCTACTCCAGGCTCAAGACTACGCGCCCATCGATCGCACCGCGTTCCATGCGTTCGAAGACTTCGTTGATGTTCTCGAGCCGGTCCCAGGAGAAGTGCGCGGCGACCTTGCCTTCGCCCCCGAACTCGAGCGCCTCTTCCAGATCCTGCCGCGTTCCGACAATCGAGCCCCGGACGGTGATCCGCTTGAGCACCGTGTCGAAGATCGGCATGGCGAACTTGCCGGGCGGCAGGCCGATCATGGCCATGGTCCCATGCGGCCGCAGCGCCCCGAAGGCCTGCTCGAAGGCCGCCGGCGAAACGGCCGTGACAAGCACCCCGTGAACCCCGCCGATCTGCTTCTGGATCTCGGCCACGGGGTCGGTGTCCCGGCCGTGCAGCGTGAGGTCTGCGCCCAGCTGCTTGGCCAACGCCAGCTTTTCGGGATGGATGTCGATCGCCGCGACGTGCATGCCCATGGCCTTCGCGTACTGAACCGCCAAGTGTCCCAGCCCGCCGATCCCCGAGATCGCGACCCACTGCCCGGGCCTCACCTCGGTTTCCTTCAGGCCCTTGTAAACGGTCACGCCGGCGCAAAGCAGCGGCGCTGCGGCGCCCCAATCCAGGCCATCGGGCAAGCGGCCCACATAATTGGGATCCGCCACCGCGTATTCGGCGAAGCTGCCGTTCACGGAATAGCCGGTGTTCTTCTGAGAGCCGCAGAGGGTCTCCCAGCCGGTGCGGCAGTGGGGGCAGTAGCCGCACGCGGTATGCAGCCAGGGCACGCCGACGCGGTCGCCCTCCCGCACCCTCTGCACGTTCGCGCCGACCCCGACCACCACACCCACGCCCTCGTGGCCGGGGATGAACGGTGGGTTCGGCTTCACCGGCCAGTCGCCCTTGGCGGCGTGCAGGTCGGTGTGACAGACGCCGGTGGCAGCCAGGCGCACGAGAACCTGATCGGGTCCCGGCGTCGGAATGGGGACCTCCTCGATCGCTAGAGGCCTGCCGAACTCCCGCACGACTGCGGCTTTCATCATCGTCGCCATGGGTCTGCTTTCCTCTCCTGGCCGTGCATCCCTCGTAGTGATCTGGCCGAAAGTTGCCTTTGATCCCTGTCAAGGCGACGCGCCTCCCGTGCAGAAAGAGTATCCAGTGGGTCCGCTACGGGCTCATCTCTGAACTGGCGACATTCCGCCAGGGCAGGGCGGTTGCGAGCACGTCAGCTCGCGTGCGAATACATGGAGAGCCCCTTGTTCCAGAGCGCCATTCAGTCCGTGCGGACCCTGGGCAAGGTCCCCGGCCGCTACGGCAACTTCATCGGGGGGCACTGGTCGCCGCCTCTGAGGGGGCAGTATTTCGCCGACCACAGCCCGATCAACGGCGCGCGGATCGCGGAGTTCGCGCAGTCGACGGTTGAGGACGTTGAGGCGGCGCTGGACGCGGCGCACGCGGCCAAGGCGGGCTGGGCGCGGCTGTCGCCCAGCGAGCGGTCGCGGATGCTCAACAAGATCGCTGACCGGCTGGAGGAGAACCTCGAACTCTTCGCGCTCGCCGAGACGATCGATAACGGCAAGCCGATCCGCGAGACGCGCGGCGCCGACGTGCCCCTTGCGGTCGATCACTTCCGCTACTTCGCAGGCTGTATCCGCAGCGAAGAAGGCTCGATCTCGACAATCGACGAACAAACGATCGCCTACCACTTCAAGGAACCCCTTGGCGTGGTCGGCCAGATCATCCCCTGGAACTTCCCGCTACTCATGGCCGCCTGGAAGCTCGCCCCGGCGCTGGCAGCGGGCAACTGCACTGTGATCAAGCCCGCTTCCCAGACGCCGCTCACGCTGATGCTGTTCGCCGAGCTGACCGCCGACATCCTGCCGCCCGGCGTGCTGAATGTGGTGACCGGGCCGGGCGGCACCGTCGGCCGGGCGATCGCCGCCAACCCGCGGATCGCCAAGGTCGCCTTCACCGGCGAGACCACGACGGGACGGCAGATCATGCAGGCGGCTGCCGAACACCTGATCCCGCAAACCCTGGAGCTTGGCGGCAAGTCTCCGAACATCTTCATGCCCGACGTCATGGCCGCCGACGACAGCTTCCTCGACAAGGCCGTGGAGGGCCTAGCCCTCTTCGCCTTCAACAAGGGTGAGGTCTGCACCTGCCCGTCGCGCGCCCTGGTGCACGAATCTATCTTCGACGCCTTCATGGAACGCGCGATCAGCCGCGTCGCCAGCATCAAGGTCGGCGACCCCCTGGTGCCGACCACCCAGATGGGCGCCCAGGCCTCGGAAGCTCAGCTCACCAAGATTCTGGACTACATCGAGATCGGCAAGCAGGAGGGCGCGCAGTGCCTCACCGGAGGTGAGCGTGCGCTGCCGGGCGGCGAGCTCGACGCGGGTTACTTTGTGCAGCCGACCGTGTTCGTGGGCGAGAACCACATGCGGATCTTCCAGGAGGAAATCTTCGGCCCGGTTCTGGCGGTGGCCCGCTTCAGCTCGCCGGAAGAGGCGGTGCGGCTCGCCAACGACACCCCTTACGGCCTGGGCGCCGGCGTCTGGTCCCGCGACGGCGGGACCGCATACCGGATGGGACGGGCGATCGAAGCCGGTCGGGTGTGGACAAACTGCTACCATGTCTACCCGGCGCATGCCGCCTTTGGCGGTTACAAGGCCTCAGGCTTCGGGCGGGAGAACCACAAGATGATGCTGGCCCACTACCAGCAGACCAAGAACCTGCTCGTCAGCTACGACGATCAACCCCGCGGGCTGTTCTAGGGAGCAGAAAACACTGCAAGAGCGCCTCCCGCCGCCGGTGCGCGTAATGATAGGGCGTCGCGAGCGTCCTTACCAGCAAGCCTGATCTGGAGCCAAACCATGAAGTCTCTCATCATTACGATCACCGCCGCTTCGGCCCTGTTCGCAGCCAGCTACGCCCTGGCGGACGGGCCGCCCGCGAAGACCCCGCCTCCCACCGCCACAGCGGCGCAGCATGAAATGTGCGGCAGGATGAAGGGCGGCCAGATGCCTGCCGGCAAAGGTCAGATGGGCGCCATGAAGGGGGCGGACGGCAAGCCTATGGCCAAGGCGGACATGGACAAGATGCACAAGATGTGCGGCGAGATGATGGGCCACGGCGGAATGGCCCAGCCGAAGTCCGGATCCCATCCGCCGGCGCCGAAGAGCGACGCACCGAAAGCTCACGAACACTAGTTCCCTCAGGCGGCGTAGGGTCCGCTGGCGCCGGCCAGCCGAGGCATTGGCGACTAAGCGATGATTAGCGTCATGAGCACGCGGCTCCAACGCTTGTCGCGGGCTCGGCCTTGGCTGTTCCCTGTGACCGCCCTCTACGACAGAAGGCAGGAGGTGCGCGTGGCTGCGGCTGACCCCGACCACCATTGTCTGTGCCGACCTTCGGTAGCCCACATTGCGGCGCCAAGCTGTCGAAACATGCCTCACCCGGCCCCCTCACCGGTCATGCTCAGAAAGGCTGGCCGGTTCCTCGCGTCTGGCGCGCAGTCGGGCAGGGCTGGAGAAGGTGGCCGATGATCGACCAGGCGCCTGGGTCCGCCGCTTCGCCAAGGGCGGGAACGCCCGAGAGGCTCGCGATCGACACGATCCGCACGCTGGCGATGGATGCTGTGCAGAAGGCGAATTCGGGCCATCCGGGCACGCCGATGGCGCTGGCCCCGGTGGCCTACACCCTGTGGCGAGACTTCCTGCGCTACGATCCGGACACGCCCGATTGGCCGAACCGCGATCGCTTCGTTCTGTCGGTCGGTCATGCCTCGATGCTCCTCTATGCGGTCTTGCACCTGGCCGGGGTCAAGGAGGTCAACGCCGACGGGAAGCGAACTGGAAAGCCCGCCGTCAGCTTGGAGGATATCAAGCAGTTCCGGCAGTTCGGCTCGAAGACGCCCGGCCATCCCGAGTACCGGATCACCACGGGCGTCGAGACGACCACTGGTCCCCTGGGCCAAGGCTGCGGAAACTCCGTCGGCATGGCGATTGCGGAGCGTGCGCTGGCCTCGCGTTTCAACCGCGACGGCTTCGTCCTGTTCGACCACGACGTCTATGTGCTGTGTGGCGACGGCGACATGATGGAGGGCGTCTCTAGCGAGGCGGCGTCGCTCGCCGGACACCTGGCGCTCTCGAACCTGTGCTGGATCTACGACAGCAATCGTATCTCGATCGAAGGATCGACCGACCTCGCCTTCACCGAGGATGTCGGCAAACGCTTCGAGGGCTATGGCTGGAACGTCGTCCATGTGGGGGACGCCAACGACACCGCCGCACTCGCAAGCGCGTTTGACGCCTTCAGGGCGACCGACGATAGGCCCACACTGATCGTGGTGCAGTCCGTGATTGGATGGGGGAGCCCAAAGGCCGGCAGCGAGAAAGCGCACGGCGAGCCGCTTGGCGAGGACAACGTCCGCGCGACCAAGACGGTCTATGGATGGCCTGCGGACAGCGAGTTCCTCGTGCCGGAGGGCGTGGCGGAGGCGTTCCAGGCGGCCATTGCGGTCCGCGGCAGGCCGGCGCGGGAGGCCTGGGAGGCGACCCTCGTCCGGTACCGCAATACCTTTCCGAGGGAAGCCGCACAGATCGACCTGCTCCGTGAAGGCAAGCTGCCCGGTGGCTGGCAGGCCGCACTTCCGAGCTTTCCGACAGACGCCATAGGCCTTGCCTCGCGCGACAGTGGCGGCAAGGTGCTTAACGCCATCGCGCCCCACGTCCCGCTGCTCATGGGCGGTTCTGCGGACCTATCGCCCTCGACGAAGACAAAAATGACCTTCGAGGGGGCGGGCTCGTTCGAGCGCGGTGATCCTACGGGCCGCAACCTGCATTTCGGCGTGCGTGAGCATGCGATGGGCTCGATCGCCAACGGCATGGCGCTGTCCTATCTGCGCCCTTGCTGCTCCACCTTCTTGGTTTTCGCCGACTATATGCGCGCACCGATCCGGCTGGCGGCGATCATGGAATTGCCGGTCACCTTCGTGTTCACACACGACAGCATCGGTGTCGGCGAAGACGGTCCAACCCACCAACCGGTTGAACATCTCGCAACACTGCGCGCCATTCCGGGGCTGAACACGATCCGCCCCGGCGACGCCAACGAGGTGGCGGTCGCCTGGAACGTCGCGCTGGAGCAGAGCAACGTGCCGACTGCGCTGGTATTGTCCCGCCAAGCGATCCCCACGCTGGACCGTGCCAGGTATGCGTCGGCCGACGGATTGCAGCGGGGCGGTTACATCCTTGCAGATTGCGAGGGCGGCGATCCCGAGGTCATCCTGATAGGCACTGGTAGCGAACTGCCGCTGGTCGTGGCGGCCCACGAGAAGCTAAGCGCAGAAGGCGTGCGGTCGCGCGTGGTATCCCTGCCAAGTTGGTATCTGTTCGAGCTGCAGGACGATGCCTATCGCAAGCACGTTTTTCCCAACGAGGTACGCGCACGGCTTGCCGTTGAGCAGGCTGGCTCGATCGGCTGGGATCGCTATGTCGGAAGCGACGGCTGCACGATCACGATGAAGACATTCGGAGCCTCGGCCCCGTTGGCCATGCTTCAGGAGCATTACGGCTTCACCATCGAAAATGTCTGCGCCGTCGCGCGTGGCATCATCGGGAAGCACTCATGACCAGTCGTCTGAAGACACTTGGCGAGGCCGGACAAGCGGTCTGGCTCGACTTCATCGATCGCCGGTTCCTGTCCGACGGCGGCCTGCGCAAGCTGGTCGAGGAAGACGGCCTCACCGGCGTCACCTCCAATCCTTCCATCTTCGAGAAGGCGATGGGTCACGGCGATGCCTATGATGCGGGCTTCCAGGCGGCCGCCGGCAGGGCCGACGCGAGCGCGCAGGACCTCTACGAGAGCCAGGCCATCGGCGACGTCAAGGCCGCGGCAGCGGACCTGCGGCGTGTCTACGACAGGCTCTGCGGCAAGGACGGCTATGTCAGCCTTGAGGTTTCGCCGCGCCTCGCCAACGACGCCGCGGCGACCGTCGAGGAGGCGCGGCGGCTGTGGGCGGCCGTCGACGAGCCCAACCTGATGGTCAAGGTCCCGGGGACAAAGGCCGGCGTAACCGCCCTGCGGGTGCTGGTCGAGGCAGGGGTCAACGTCAACATCACCTTGCTGTTTTCGCTCGGCGCCTACCAGGCGGTCGCGGACACCTACATGGCCGGGCTCGAGGCGCGCGCGGCGCGGGGCGAGCCGATCGACCGGATCGCCAGCGTGGCCAGCTTCTTCGTCAGCCGGATCGACGCGCAGATCGACCGGGCCATCGATGCGCGGCTTGCGGCAAACGATCCGCAGAGCGCCGACCTCGCGGCGATGGCCATCGATGCACGGCTTGCGGCAAACGATCCGCAGAGCGCCGACCTCGCGGCGATCCGCGGCAAGGTGGCCATCGCCAACGCCAAGCTCGCCTATGCCTGGTTCCGGACGTTGCTCGCAAGCGAGCGCTGGCAGGCGCTGGCCGCGAAGGGCGCGAGGCCCCAGCGGCTGCTGTGGGCGTCCACGGGCGTCAGGGACCCGGCCTATCCGGACACCCTCTATGTTGACGCTCTCGTCGGGCCGAACACTGTGACCACCCTGCCGCCCAAGACCCTGGATGCGTTCCGCGATCACGGCGCGGTCGGCCCCACGCTCACCGAGGACATCGAGGGCGCGCGACGCGTGCTCTCGGAGGCGGCCCGCCTAGGCCTCGACCTGGACGCCGTCACCCGTGGCCTCGTTGAAGAGGGCATAACGCTGTTCGCGGAGGCCACGGATGCCCTGCTCGGCGCAGTCGACGCCAAGCGCGCGACGCTTCTCGGCGATCGCCAGAGGGCGACGGACGCGCCCCCAGCGAACAGCCCGCAGACGGCCCCTGCCACACCTACCCAATGAGGAAAACAGCGCCATGCGTCTAGCGGTCATCGGTCTGGGGCGGATGGGCGCCAATATCGCGCGCCGGCTGATGCGCGGGGGACACAGCGTCGTCGGCTTCGATCGCAACCCACCGCTCATCGAGGCGATCGCCGCAGAGGGCGCGATCGCGGCGTCGTCGCTGAAGGACGTCGCCGCCAAGCTGGTGTCCCCGCGCATTTTCTGGGTGATGCTGCCCGCGGGCCTGCCCACTGAGGACACCATCCAAGCACTCACCGAACTGGCCGAGCCGGGCGACATCATCATCGACGGCGGCAACAGCTTCTACAAGGACGACATTCGACGCGCGCGCGCGCTGGGTGAGAAGAACCTTTGCTATGTGGACGTCGGCACCTCCGGCGGAGTCTGGGGTCTGGAGCGCGGCTACTGCATGATGATTGGCGGCGACAAGGCGACCGTCGCTCTGCTCGACCCGATCTTCTCAGCCTTGGCGCCAGGGCTCGGCGCCATTCCGCGCACGCCGGACCGCATGGAGCAGGAGGGTGAGGATCCGCGCGCCGAGCAGGGCTACATTCACGCCGGTCCCGCCGGCGCCGGCCACTTCGTCAAGATGGTCCACAACGGGATCGAATACGGGTTGATGCAGGCCTACGCTGAAGGATTTGACATCCTCAAGGGCAGGAACTCGGCCAAGCTGCCGGCCGAGGAACGGTTCGATCTGAATCTGACCGATATCGCCGAAGTCTGGCGGCGCGGCAGCGTCATCTCCTCCTGGCTGCTCGACCTCACCGCTGCGGCCTTGGCCAAGGACCAGATGCTGAGTCAGTTCTCAGGCCGGGTCTCCGACTCAGGCGAAGGGCGGTGGACGATCGACGCGGCGATGGAGGAGGCGGTTCCGGTCAACGTCCTCTCCGCGGCGTTGTTCGCGCGCTATCGCAGCCGCGTGGAGCACACATTCGCCGATCAGGTCTTGTCAGCGATGCGCTTCGGGTTCGGCGGGCACGTGGAGATGCCGCAATGAGCGAGGCCCGGCTGTGCCGACGGCGGCGCTCATCTTCGGAACGCCGACGATCGGCGGCGCCTGCACCAGCGATGCGCGGCCTTGACCTTGCCATCGTGGGAAGCCCCATCTGGTCAGGCGAGGCCGGCAAACTAGGAGATTTCAGTGCTTCGCTATCACGTCAACGACCTTAGCTGCGGACACTGTGTCCAAGCTGTAACCGCCGCCATCAACGCGCTGGATCCAGCCGCAGAGGTCGCCATTGACCTGCCGAGCAAGCGGGTCGATGTGCGGTCTGACCGCGAGCCGTCTGCGGTGGCGGGGGCGATCAGCAAGGCCGGCTATACACCGGCCTTGTACCCACAGGACGCGGCGGCCCCGACAAGCAGCGGCTCCTGCTGCTGCGGCCCGCGCCGCTAAGTCTCAAGGAAATGACAGAGATGCTGACTCGTCGATACCTGCTGGCCGCCAGCGCGGCGCTTGTGTCCGGAGCACCCGCCCTCGCGGCGAGCCCGCCGCCTGTGACGGTCTACAAGACCGCCAGCTGCGGCTGTTGCAAGGGCTGGATCACCCACATGCGCCGGTCGGGCTACCTTATGAAGGAAGTGGTCGTGGAGGACGTCAGTCCGATCGGACGCAAGCATGGCGTGCCATTCGAGCTGTCGTCATGCCATCTCGCGACGGTCGGTGGCTATGTCGTGGTCGGCCACATACCGCCGGCCGACATCGCACGCTTGCTGCGCGAGAGGCCGAAAGCCCTAGGCATCGCCGTTCCGGGCATGCCTTTCGGGTCTCCCGGCATGGAGTCCCAAAGGGGTGAGGTCGAGGCCTACCAGACGCTGCTGCTCATGCCGGGAGGCAAGACGCGGGTCTTCGCGCGCCATGGCTGATCTAATTGTGAGCGGCGGCGCCGCCGCCGCTAGTGATGCGAACGCTAGCCCGGAGCAGGGCTGAAGGGATCGCGCCAGATCTGCAAGGCCTCGTCGGTCGCGCGTATCGATGCGGCCCCAGAGGGCTCGCGGCCGGCGAGCGCCCGGATGGCGTCGATCGTCTCAGGCACAACAATAGCCTGGTTGTCGACCATGTAGGTATAGAACACCTCATCGCCCTCCACGCGCAGCATGTCGGACCAAAGCGCAACCTCGTAGAGATCGCCCCGGGAGCGGCCGAGGTCCGCCATCAGCTCCTTGACCGCATTGATCGCGGCTAGGCCATAGCTGTCGGGCATGAGGAAAATGCGGGGTGACGCGCGGAAGGCGTCCAGCACCTCCTCCTTCGGGGCGCTTCGGGAAAGCTGAACCGACCAGTAGTGGAGGTGGGCGATCGTCTCGGGGACCTTGACGGCCATGGTCAGCACATCGAGGTCCGGGTCGACCGTCTGAGCATCAGGACCTTGGTGGCTCGGGATCTCCGGTTCCGGGACGAGGGTGTTGATGATACCGCCAAGGTGACTCTCCCACGGGTCGGTGGCGCGCCGCATGAGCGTGCCGCGAGCGCGCCGGAGCAACCCAGCCCGCTTCAGGGCGGTCAAGGTCCGCACCGTCGCCGTCGTATTGCAGGAGACGACGCGGGTCGCGTCGAGGCCGACTGCGCTTTGATAGTTGGACTCCGCGACGAAGGAGTGACCGGTGACGCCGTGCTTTTCGCCGCCCTGCACGATGAACTTCCGGCCGAGTTGGCGATAGACCGGCACATTCTCCGCAGCGACCCGCTTGGGCGTGCAGTCTACGACGACATCCACGGTTCCAAGCAGATCCTGCAGACGCCCTTCCACGGGAATCCGATTTGCCGCGAGGTGCTCATGTGCTTCGGACGTGGCGGCGAACAGTGGGATATCCCTGCGGTGCAGGGCCCGCGTCCGCCAGTCTGCTGCGACGTCGGAGACGCCCACCAGGCGCATATCAGCCTGAGCACGCACAGCATCGGCAACACGTTTGCCGATCACCCCGTAGCCGTTGACGCCGACGCGAATCTCCCCTGCCATCTGGCACCTCCTCTTTCGCTGGTCCCCCAGCAGCGCCTGATGGGCGCTATGGCGGAGCCTTCTGTTGCTGTGGCGCTGTAAGGGACGCTCCATCGCAGCGTCTCTTACGTCTTGCCTTCAAAGCGGCCGAGCCTTTCGGCTAGAAGCGTTGCTATGGATAAGGGATCTGACCTGCATATGCACGGCACCCAGTCGGCGCCTCTCGTCACAGCCCTAAGAGCCGCCACCGTCGCGGCTGTGGCTCTAACCGCCGCAACACCATCCACCTTCGCCTGGGCGCAGGCCCCCGCCGAGGACCACGCCGCTCATCATCCGCCGCCAGCTGGCGCGAACCCCGATGCGGCCTCAGGGATGAGCGGAATGAAGGCCCCCAACCCCACAATGGGCGCCGGTCCCCCAGCGGCGCCTGCGGCGGCCAGCGGTATGGGCGGCATGATGGGAGATATGATGGCGCCCTCTGGCATGGGCGGGGGCGCAGGCGAAGGCGCAGCGGGTTGCTGCGGCCCCATGGGGCCCAAGCCGTTCTACGCGTCTATGATGGACTTTCCGAAGCTCACCGACGAAGCCCGCGCGCGGATCCGGCCTGAGGCGCTGACGCGACTGGGATCAGGTTCGCAGGCGGTCACGGATGGGCAGGCGGCCCTGCATCGCGCCCAGGCCGCCAATGACGCCGCTGCCGCGCTCACCGCGCTGCGCGACGTCAGAGACGGTCTTTCGTTGGCGCAAAGCGGGGCCGGCGCGCTTCGGGCGCTCGAGGCGGGCCAGTCGCCTGAACAGACCGCTCTGGCCTGGTTCCGACACGAGATGACGCTGCCCCCGGCGGACCGCTCAGAGATGGCTGGCGGCTTTCGCGGTCTCTCCTGGCTGCACGTTCTGCTCATGATCCTTCTGGGCGCCGCTCTTACGGGGGCGCTCTGGCTGCAATGGATCCGCGCGCGCCGTGTGGGGGCGCTGGCCGAGCGGCTGACACCCGGCGCTCCAGCTGAGCCATCGACCGCTGAACCCGCAGCTTTGCCGGGTTCAGCCCCTGCTGTCATGTCCAAGGCGGCAGAAGCCGGAGCGCCCGCGCGGCGTCCCTGGATCGGCGTCCTGCGGATCAAGGCGATTTTCGACGAAACGCCCGGCGTGAAGACGTTCCGGCTGATGGAGCCAAACCTCGGCCTGTTCCCGTTCACTTTCCTTCCGGGACAGTACGCGACGGTCACCTCCGAGATCGATGGCAAGAAGGTCCGCCGATCCTACACCATCTCCTCTTCGCCCACGCAACGGGACTACATCGAGCTGACCGTGAAACGTGAGCAATACGGCTTGGAGTCTCGCCACCTCCACGACCGCGTCGACGCCGGCGATCTCATCGAGGTGGCCGCCCCCGCCGGGAGCTTCTTCTTCACCGGTCAGGAGGCGGAAGGCATCGTTCTGATCGCTGGCGGGGTTGGCATTACGCCTATGATGAGCGTGCTGCGCTATCTCACGGACCGCGCCTATCCCCACGACATCTACCTTCTCTACGGGGTGCGCACGCCCGCCGACATCATCTTCCGCGAGGAACTGGCGCATCTCGCGCGCCGGCACCCGAACGTCCACGTCACGACTGTCGTCTCTCAGCCCGAAGGGACCGAATGGGCTGGTTCCGTGGGGTTTATGACGCCCGAGTTTATCACCGCGGCCGTTCCGGAGATCGTCCGCCGCCGGGTCCATCTCTGTGGCCCGCCCGCGATGATGGAAGCGGTCAAGGGCGTCCTTCGCGGAATGGGCGTGCCGGACGATCAGGTGAAGACGGAGAACTTCGCGCCCCCGAAGGGTGGTCCAGTCCTGGAAACCCAGCCCCCCGCAGCCGCGGTCACGGCCGTCGTCGATGTCGCAGTCGCCTCTCCCTCGGCCCCGCCGTCGGCGCAGGCGACGGTGACCTTTTCCAAGTCCAACAAGTCCGGGCGCTTAGCGCCGGACCAATCGGTGCTGGAGGCCGCCGAGGCCATCGGCGTCGCCATCGACTACGAGTGCCGGGTCGGGATCTGCGGCCGCTGCAAGGTGCCACTGCGGCAGGGATCTGTGAGCATGGAGGTCCAGGATTCTCTGACGGAGGGGGAAAAGCGCGACGGGGTCATTCTCGCCTGCCAGGCGAAGTCCGTCGGCGACCTCGTCGTGGACGCGTGACATGACGCGAAGTGAGAAGGTCATTGTGGAAGGCCTGCTGAGCGCACTTGCGCTCACCGCGCCCGCCTTCCTGTTGCATTCAGCGCCCCGGTTTCCCGGGAGCTTGGCCGGCGGGGCCCTGGGCATAGCCGCAGCTGTGCTCTTTGTCGCCCTACTGGCGTACGCCCTCGTGAAGCGGCAGGGGCGGGTGAAGGCGCTGCTCAGCGCGCGGCAGGTCTCCCTTGGCGCGATTCTGACTTTCCACGTCTATGCCGGGGCGATCGGCGCGGTGCTGGGCGTCCTGCACTCAGGCCATAAGCTAGAGAGTCCCCTGGGGGTGGGGCTCATGGTCTCAATGCTTCTGGTCGTCGCCACCGGCTTTGTCGGACGCTACTTCCTCGTCGAGCTTGGCCAGGATTTGCGGGATCAACAACGCCAGCTCTCCGTGCTGAGGGATCGCTATGACAGCCTCGCGCTGTCCGCCGTCGGCCTGAAGGATGAGGTTGTGGTCGATCCCTCCGGCCTCAAGGTCAATCACCTGCTAGGCGCCATTTCCGACCTGGAGTTCGCCATCGGCGCCCGCGAGACTTTGAAGCGCGCGCTGAACCGGTGGGTGGTCACCCACATCCTCGCCGCCATCGTCATGTACACGCTGCTCGCGCTGCACATCTGGTCCGGCGTCTACTATGGACTGAGGTGGCTCCCATGAAGCTGCCGGGCCAGATCTACGCGGCGCTGAGCGTATTCGGCGTGGTCTTCGTCGTTGGGGTCGTGTGGACGCTTTGGCAAGGTGGCAGCCACGCCTTGCCTGGATGGACGGGCGCGGTGCGGCCGGGGGCCCTTTCCGAGGCCCACGCCTTTCTGGGTGACAAGTGTGAAAGCTGCCATGCGCCGGTCGCGGGTGTGACGGCGGAGAAGTGCGTCACCTGCCATGCGCCGGCGCAGGAGTTGCTGATGAAACCCGCGACCGCGTTTCACCAGAACATCGGGGACTGCAAAGGCTGTCACGTCGAGCACCAGGGTCGCGCCGTCCGGCCCACCAAAATGGATCACGCTGTGCTCGAGGCGGTCGCACAGCGGCGCGATGGCGGCTCGGGGAGCCTGCAGTGCGCCACCTGCCATGCGGTTCAAGATCCTCACGGCGGCTTCTTCGGCAAGCAGTGCGCCAGCTGTCACCAGACCGAGAGCTGGGAGATCAAGACCTTCCTCCATCCGAGTCCCAAGTCCACTGACTGCGCGCAGTGCCACAAGGCGCCGCCCAGCCACTACATGATGCACTTCGAAATGATGGACCGTCCCATCTCAGGCCAGAAGGGGGCTCGGGTCGAACAGTGTTACCTCTGTCACCAGACCGACTCGTTCAACAACATCAAGGGCGTTGGCATGGTAAAGGTACATTGACCCGGACGTATCACGACGTTGCGACCGCCCTAGATTCCCGGCGCTGCTCATGAACCGCAGCCATCTCTGCGCCTCCGCCCGAGGGACTTGTCGAGCCCGCCTGGGTCGCCGGCCATTCCATCGCCGCAATCAAGATCGCGATCAATGCGGGCCACGCGCCCGCCGAGCGGGTAGCGAAGATGCCGGTTCTCGTCAGGCTGATGTCGACTGGCTTAGAGGAGAAGGGCATGACCCACGACGCTCGAGGTGTTGAAAACCGCGACGCCGTGCTCAACCGTGAGTGCTTCTGCATCACGCTGGATCGTGCCAGCCTCGTTGCGGCGATCCAGGCCGAAGCGCTGGACGCCGACCTCGCAGCGGCTCTGCTGGACGGCCGGCCGCACCTTTTCGCCGAAATGCCGGTGTTCCTCGCGCGCGCGGATCTGGACGCCATGCTTGCGGTCGTCGATGCGATCGAGGCGGCGGCCAGCGACCCCACTTATCAGACGGCGGTGATGGCCTGGGCGCCCGAAATCGCGCGGCATGACTTCGGGCCCCGCGGCGTCTTCACGGGGTACGACTTCCATCTCGGCGCGAGCGGGCCGAAGCTGATCGAAGTCAACACCAACGCCGGCGGCGCCTTTCTGAACGCCTTCCTCGCCCGCGCCCAGGGTGCGTGCTGCCGCGAGGCGCGAGACGCGATCGAAGCGACGCCGGCCGCGAATTTCGAAGCGGCCGTGTGGCGGATGTTCGAGCAAGAGTGGCGGTCTCAGGGTCGCGCCAGTCAGCCGCGCACCCTCGCCATCATCGACGATCGCCCGACCGAGCAGTACCTCTTCCCTGAGTTCCTGCTCGCCCAGCGCGCGTTCAAGCGGCGCGGCCTGAAGGTCAGGATCGTCGATCCTGCAGAGTTGTCTTTCGCCCAGGGCCAGCTTCGGCACGGCGAGGAAGTGATCGATCTGGTTTACAACCGGCTGGTCGACTTCGCGCTGGATGGCGAGAGCCACGGGGCGCTGCGTGACGCCTATCTGGCGGGCGCTGTCGTTCTCACGCCTAATCCGCGCAACCACGCCCTCCTCGCGGACAAGCGGAACCTGACGGTGCTGTCCGACCCCGCCGCGCCGGCCGGTTGGGGACTGTCGCCCGCCCAGCGGCGCAGTCTCTCGGCGGTGCCTCGAACGATCCTGGTGACCCCGGAGTCCGCGGAGGCCCTGTGGTCGGCGCGCAAACGGTACTTCTTCAAGCCGGCGGGCGGCCACGGCGGCAAGGCGGTCTATCGCGGCGATAAGATGACCCGCGGGGTCTGGGAGGAGGTGCAGCGCGGGGGCTATATCGCCCAGGAACTGGCCGTCCCGACCGAGCGGCGCATTAGAATCGACGGCGAGGTCCTGGCGCTCAAGCTTGACGTACGTCTCTACACCTACGTCGGCTTGCCGCTCCTCGCGGCGGCGCGAGTCTATCGGGGTCAGACAACGAACTTCCGCACGCCGGGCGGCGGCTTTGCGCCCGTCTTCGTGACGTGACGGGCGGAAGCGGCGCAGCTTTGATCTGCGGCAAGGGCGCGGCCGGCCGCGCGCGTAGTATTTGGCAGGGATCGGAGGGCGCATGGCCAAATTGACGCTGACGTCGCTAGGCGGCGCAGGAACGGTGACGGGCTCGAAGCACCTGCTTGAGCTTGGGGGGCGAAGCCTGCTCGTGGACTGCGGGCTGTTCCAGGGTCTGAAGGCCCTGCGCCTCAAGAACTGGGAGCCGCTGTCCCGCGAGGCGGCCTCCATCGACGCCGTGGTGTTGACCCATGCGCACCTCGATCACTCCGGCTACCTGCCACGGCTGGTGCGAGAAGGCTTCCGAGGCCCAATCTACTGCTCGGCGGCAACGGCCGATCTGGCGGAACTCCTGCTGCTGGACAGCGCCAAGATCCAGGAAAGCGACGCCGAGTTCGCCAATCGGCACGGCTTTTCCAAGCACAAGCCCGCGCTCCCGCTGTACGGCAAGCATGACGCCGAACGCGCCATTGGCCAGCTCCGGCCCGTCGCCTTCGGCAAAGCGGTGGACCTTGGACATGGCGCCACGGCCACGTTCCGCTACGCGGGCCACATCCTGGGCGCCGCAACCGTCGAGATTCGGTGGGGCGGGAAGACTGTCGTCTTCTCGGGGGACCTCGGCCGCTACGACGATCCGATCACGCCCGATCCCGAGCCCGTGCCGCACGCCGACTACCTGATCGTGGAGTCCACCTATGGAGACCGTCGCCACGATCCGGTGGCGCCAGCGCAAGCGCTGCTGCAGGTGATCGAGCGCACGACCGCGCGGGGCGGCACTGTCGTGATTCCGGCGTTCGCCGTCGGGCGCGCCCAGGAGCTGCTCTACCTGCTGTCGAAACTCAAGCAGGATGGGGCGCTGCCTTTGACGCCCATCTATCTCGACAGTCCCATGGCGACTGATGCGACCGACCTTCTGTGTCGCCATGGGGCCGATCACAAGCTGGCCGAGGATGTCTGCCGGGCATCTTGCGAGGTCGCGACCTATACGCGCGACGTCGACGAGTCGAAGGCTCTAAGCCACAACAGCATGCCCAAGGTGATCATATCGGCCAGCGGAATGGCGACCGGCGGGCGCGTGCTGCACCATCTGAAGGCGTACGGCCCCGACGCCCGCAACACCGTGCTCTTCTCAGGCTATCAAGCGGCCGGAACCCGCGGACAGGCCCTGCTCGGGGGCGCCCGTGAAGTGAAGATCCACGGGCAGTGGATCCCCATTCGAGCCGAGGTGGCGAACCTCCCGATGCTCTCGGCCCACGCGGACGTGGACGAGATCATGCGGTGGCTGGCCGGCTTCGAGCGCCCGCCGGCCCGGACGTTCATCGTCCACGGGGAGGATGACGGCCCAGTCGGACTGAAGGCGCGCATCGAGGCGGACCTGGGGTGGGATTGCACGATCTCCGCTCAGGACGAAACCTACAGCCTGTCGTGACCGTGGAGGCGCAACCCCGTTCTCCCACACCGACCCTGAAGGCTCGGCGGCTGGGACTGTTCAGCCAGGACGACGCCGTCGTTCTCATGCGTTCGGACTGCCACGTCTGCCGCTCCGAGGGTCTCGGCCCGCGCTCGCAGGTGTTGCTAGTGGCGAATGGGCGCGAGGTGCTCGCGCTTCTGTACCAGGTGTCCGACGGCCTTCTTGGCCATGGGGAAGCGGGCCTGTCGGAAGCCGCCTGGGCGCGGCTGGGCATTGCCGAGGGGGCGGAGCTCACCGTCCGCCATCCGCCGCCTCTTGGCTCCCTCTCGGCGGTCCGGCGTCGGATCTACGGGCAGCGGCTCGATCTGGCGGCGCTCCAGTCGATCGTCAGGGATGTCGCCGCCGCACGCTACACGGACGTTCACCTTTCCGCTTTCCTCACCGCCTGCTCGGCGCTCCCTCTGGACCTCGAGGAGACGGTCGGCCTCACGCGCGCGATGATCGAGGTCGGCGAGCGGCTGACCTGGCCATCGCCGATTGTCATCGACAAGCACTCGGTCGGCGGGCTTCCCGGCAATCGCACCACCCCGATCGTCGTGGCCATCGTCGCGTCGCACGGTCTGCTGATGCCGAAGACATCGTCGCGCGCGATCACCAGTCCCGCCGGAACGGCTGACACCATGGAGACGCTCGCCCCCGTCGACCTGGACGTCGCCGCCATGCGGCGCGTGGTGGAGCGGGAGGGCGCCTGCCTGGTATGGGGCGGCTCGGTCCGCCTCAGCCCCGCCGACGACATCCTCATCCGGGTGGAGCGGGTGCTGGACATCGACACGCGAGGCCAACTGATCGCCTCGGTGCTGTCGAAGAAGATCGCCGCCGGGTCGACCCACATCGTGATCGATATACCGGTCGGGGCGACGGCCAAGGTCAGGACCGACGAGGCGGCCGCTGAGCTTGCCGCGGAGCTGACCGAGGTCGGGCGCGTCTTCGGCGTGGAACTGCGGTGTGTCATGACCGACGGCGTGCAGCCGGTCGGGCGCGGGATCGGTCCCGCGCTGGAAGCGCACGACGTTCTGGCCGTGCTGAAGAACGACGCGCAGGCTCCGCAGGACCTGCGGCGGCGCGCCTGCATGCTGGCCGGCGCCGCGCTCGAACTGGCCGGCCGAACCGCCGCCGGGACAGGCTTTGCGCTTGCCGAGACCACGCTCGCGGACGGACGGGCGTGGGCGAAGTTTCAGGCCATTTGCGAGGCTCAAGGCGGGCTGCGGCAGCCGCCGAAGGCCGCCCTGACGCACCCGGTTTTGGCATCCCGCGCAGGGCGGCTGACAAGCATCAACAACCGGACCCTAGCCAGGCTGGCCAAGCTCGCGGGCGCCCCGGACGCCAAGTCGGCAGGGGTCATGCTGCACGCGCGACTGGGCGACGACGTCGCCCAGGGACAACCGCTCATGACCGTGCACGCCGAAGCGGAAGGCGAATTGGCCTACGCGCTCGAATTCGCCGCGGCGAACCCCGACATCGTGCAACTGGAGGCCTGACATGCGTCTCATGCTGGCTCTGCCGGGCCATGAAGCCTTCGCCGCCAAGCTCGCTGAGGCCGCCGGCGCCGAGCTCGGGCGGCTCGAGACGCGCCAGTTCCCCGATGGCGAGCACTACGTTCGCATCTTGGACGACCCGGCCGGCCGCCAGGTCGACATCGTCTGCAGCCTGGTGCGCATCGACAGCGTCATCCTGACGCTCCTGTTCGTCGCTGCAGCCGCGCGTGAGCAGGGCGCCAAACGGGTGACGCTGGTCGCGCCGTACCTCGGCTATATGCGCCAGGACAAGGCGTTCAAGGCGGGGGAGGCGGTGACGTCACGCGCGTTCGCGCGCCTGCTCTCGGGCGCGTTCGACCGGCTGATCACCGTCGATCCTCATCTACATCGCTTCAAGACCCTCAGCGACCTCTACACCATCCCCTGTGTGACCCTCCATGCCGCGGATCTGCTCGGCGCCTGGATCGGTTCCGAAGTCCCAAATGCGCTGGTGATCGGACCGGACAGCGAGAGTGAGCAATGGGCTTCGGACGTGGCCGCGGCCGCTGACGCCCCGGTGGTCGTGTTGCGCAAAGAGCGGTTCGGCGATCGCGACGTCAGGATCACCTTTCCCGACCTCACCGCATTCGCCGGACGTCAGCCGGTGCTGATCGACGACATTGCGTCTTCCGGCCGTACCTTGACGGCGGCGGCCCGCGAGCTCGGCTTGCGGGGGTTCCCGCCCCCGATCTGCGCCATCGTGCACGCGATCTTCGGGGACGACGCCCTGACCGAGGTCGCCGGCGCTTCGGCGCGCGTCGTCTCCACTGACGCAGTGCCGCACGCCACGAACGCCATCTCCGTGGCCCCGCTCATCGCGACCGTCCTGCGCGAGGAAGTCGCTGATGTCTGATCTCGACCTGGTCCTTCGGGTCGTCGCCGCCGCGGCCGTGGGCTTTCTGATCGGGCTCGAGCGGTCCCGGCGGATCCGCTTCGTCGGCGCGCGCACGTTCGCGTTGATCGCCACAGCCGGCGCCATGGCCGGCGTCATCGCCATGCGGCTCCACAGCGACGACGCGCGGGTCATCAGCACCGTGCTCCAAGGGGTGCTGATGGGGGTCGGATTCGTCGGCGCCGGCGTGATCATGCACCCGGCCTGCGGCCGCTCGATCCACGGCGTGACGACCGCCGCAGCGGTCTGGGTATCCGCGCTCGCGGGCTTCGCCGCCGGCCTCGGGGAGTGGCTGCTCATGGCGCTGGGCGCTGGACTGACCTTTATCCTCTTGATGGCGCCGGAGCCGTTCGCCGCCAAGACCCCGGCGGCGGAGGAAACGAAGGACAAAGCCCCGCGCTGCTGAGCGCACTGGCGCGGTCACGCCTGCGCCTCTCCGGGCGGCGTCACGCTACGATCGATTGGAGGTCGCCATGCCGAGAGCCAAGTCCGTCGGACCATCGCCGACCGGCGCCGGTGGCGGCGCCCGGCCCCAGGTCGGTGCGTTCCGCCATCGCCGCGAGGCGACCGCTCGGACGCCCGCGCGGCCGCGGGCCGTGTTCGACCGCCTGGACGACCAGACCCGGTTGGCCGAGCACATGGGCCGACCGTCCGTGATGATGGGCGGCGGTCGTATGACCTACGAGTTCGACGCGGGGCGTGGCCAGGCGGTGGGCTCGCACATCCGCATGGGCGGCGCGGCGTTTGGCTTGTCGCTCTTTGTCGACGAGGTGGTCACGGTCCGCGACCCGCCGCACCGTAAGGTCTGGCGCACAACGGGGGAGCCGAGGCTCCTGGTCATCGGCGGATACGAGATGGGCTTCGCCATCACCGAAGAGGGGGCCGGTTCGCGCCTGTCCGTCTGGATCGACTACGCCCTGCCGAGCCGGGGGTGGGCGAGGTGGCTTCCAGCCCTTGCGGGGCTTTACGCGCGCTGGTGCGTGCGTCGGATGGTGATCGACGCCGTCCAGCATTTCGCGTCGACCGAACGACAGTCGGCGTAGCGAGGGCTCACGTATGCGATGGCTGGCCAGCGCGCAGGCTCATCTCACATCGACGAAAGGGCTCGCCGCCGCCGTGCTCCTCATCCTGACGAGCTGCTCCGCAGAGCCCGGCGGCCCGCAGTCTGGCGAGGTCGCGCCTGCCGCCGCGGCGGACGAAATGGGGGAACCCCACGACCAGTCCGCCTTCGGGAAGGACCCGTCGCAAACCGACATCATGTCGCCGGACGAACCCGATTTGCACCCGGCGCCGCCGGCGGACGGGACCCGTCCGCGCTAGAGCTTTACGCTTCGTAGCCGCAAGGCGTTGGTCACCACGCTGACGCTGGACAGCGCCATGGCCGCCGCCGCGATCGCCGGCGAGAGCAGCCAGCCAAACACCGGGTAGAGGACGCCGGCCGCTACCGGCACGCCGGCCGCATTATAGACGAAGGCGAAGAAGAGGTTCTGGCGGATATTCCGCATCACGGCGCGGGACAGCCGCCGCGCCTTGACGATCCCCTGCAGATCGCCCTTCAGGAGGGTCACGCCCGCGCTCTCAATGGCCACGTCGGACCCCGCGCCCATGGCGATCCCAACTTCGGCCGCCGCCAGCGCCGGCGCATCGTTCACGCCATCTCCCGCCATCGCCACCTTGCGGCCCTCGGCGCGGAACTTCTCGACCACGGCCGCCTTGTCCTGCGGTAGAACCTCGGCCTCGACTTCGTCGATGCCGAGCTTGCGGGCCACGGCGAGCGCCGTGGTGCGGTTGTCGCCGGTCATCATGACGAGCCGCACGCCTTCGGCCTTCAGGAGGCGAACGGCTTCGGGCGTGGTGGCCTTGATGGGGTCGGCGATGGCGAACACCGCTGCGGCCTGTCCGTCGACCGCCATGAAGATTGCCGTAGCGCCGTCAGTGCGGAGCGACTCTGCCTGACTATCGAGTTCCCCGGTGTCGACCCCCTGTTCCTTCAGAAACTTGCCGGATCCGAGCACCAGACGCCGCCCGTCGATCGAGCCCAGAACGCCCTTGCCGACGGGCGAGTCAAAGTCGGACGGCTCTGAAAGGCTTAGCTTGCGATCGCTTGCGGCGCGGAGGATGGCGTCCGCGAGGGGATGCTCACTGCCACGCTCGAGGCTGGCGGCCAGGCGAAGCACTTCGGCTTCGTCCCAACCCGCGGCGGGCACGATGGCGGTGACCGCTGGCCGCCCCTCGGTGAGAGTTCCGGTCTTATCGATCACCAACGTGTCTATCTTTTCGAACCGCTCCAGGGCTTCGGCGTTTTTGATGAGCACGCCGGCCCCGGCGCCGCGACCGACCCCCACCATGATCGAGATCGGCGTCGCCAGTCCAAGTGCGCACGGGCAGGCGATGATCAGCACCGAGACCGCCGCGATGAGGCCGAAGGCAAACCTCGGCTCGGGACCAAAGACCCCCCAGCCGGCGAATGCCAGGACAGCGATCACGATCACCACTGGGACGAACCAGCCCGAGACTTGGTCGGCCATGCGCTGGATCGGCGCCCGAGAGCGCTGGGCCTGGGCGACCATGTGGACGATCTGCGACAGCAGGGTGTCGGCCCCGACCTTCTCGGCCCGCATCACGAAGGAGCCGGTCTTGTTGATCGAGCCGCCGACGACCTTGTCGCCCGCTTCCTTGGTCACGGGCATCGATTCCCCGGTGACCATCGACTCGTCGATCGAGACGCGGCCGTCCACGACCTCGCCGTCGACGGGGACTTTCTCGCCCGGCCGCACCCGCAGCTGGTCGCTCACCAGGATCTGGTCGAGCGTGACCTCTTCGTCAGTCCCATCCGTCCGGACCCGTCGCGCGGTCTTGGGCGCGAGGTCCAGCAGCGCCTTGATCGCACCCGAGGTCTGCTCGCGGGCCCGCAGTTCCAGCACCTGACCCAGCAGCACGAGGACCGTGATCACGGCCGCGGCTTCGAAGTAGATTGCAACGCTGCCATCGGTGCGCCGGAACGCCGAAGGGAAGATGTGCGGCGCCAGCGTGGCCACGACGCTGTAGGCCCAGGCCACCCCGATCCCCATGGCGATGAGGGTGAACATGTTGAGGTTGCGCGTCCGCAGGGACGCCCAGCCCCGTTCGAAGAAGGGCCAGCCGGCCCACAGCACGACGGGGGTCGCCAGGGCGAGCTGCACCCAGTTCGACGTCGTGGGCGAAATCCAGCGGTGCAGATCGAGAACATGCGCGCCCATCTCGAGCGCGAGAACGGGCAGGGTGAGGACGAGACCCACCCAGAACCGGCGGGTCATGTCGATCAGCTCGGGGTTCGGACCGCTGTCGGCGGTCGCGGTTTCCGGCTCGAGCGCCATGCCGCAGATGGGGCAGTTGCCCGGACCCTCCTTTCGGATCTGGGGGTGCATCGGACAGGTGTAGATCGTCCCTGCCGGCGCCGCAGCGGACGGGCCTTCATCCTTGGTCAGGTATTTCGCCGGATCGGCGACGAACTTGGTGCGGCACCCGGCCGAACAGAAGTGGAAGGTCTGCCCCGCATGCTCCGCGTGGTGCGGCGTGGTCGCCGGATCAACCGCCATGCCGCAGACCGGGTCGGTGACCGCCACGTCAGCCGCCTGGCGGTCCCTGGGGTCAGCATGATGATGGTGGGTATGGCCTTGACCGCTCATGGGGCCTCCTGTTCGGCGTATATATACCCCAGTGGGGCATGGATCAAATCGCGGCTTTCTGTATATTGCCGCACCGAGCGGCGGAGGCTTTGATGGAACGCACGAACAAGCCACGTCTGATCAACCGGCTGAACCGGGTTGAAGGGCAGGTGCGAGGCATCTCCCGCATGGTGGAGCAGGATCGCTACTGCCTCGACATCCTGACGCAGTTGCACGCCGCGAGGGCGGCGCTGCGCCGGGTTGAGGGCGAACTCGTGAAAGACCACCTCGAACACTGCGTCGCTGGTGCGATGGCGGCCAGCGGCGACGTGGCGGAGCGCGAACAGAAGACAGCCGAGCTGGTCGAGCTGATCGGCAAGCTGCGGAACTGATGGCGCTGGCGTCCCGCCGCAGCGGCGCTTGATCGATATCAAGGTTGGGTTTGGAGGGAACGCTAGGGTTTGGCATATTTCAATCGAGGGCACGGCGAGCCGCTGTCCGCCGACCAGCAAAGGACACACCCATGCGTACCCTATTCGTCGCCATCGCGGCCCTCGGCCTCGCCACCGCCAGCCAGAGCTACGCGCAGCCGGAACACGGAGATCACAAGGCCGCGGCCGACGCCACCGTTTCGGTCAAGGATCCCGCCAACCCAACCCACGAAGAGTGCAAGAGCGTCATGGGCCGGAAGATGGACGGCCGGGTCATGCATGACCACGCCTCCATGAAAGGCACCCCCGGGGTCATGAAGATGAAGCCGCTCAGCAAGGCCGAGATGGATAAGATGCACGGAAAGTGCGCCGCAAAGATGGCTGAAGCCAAGAAGTAGGAAAGCGGCCGACCGGCTGCGCCCTTCATGCTGCAGCCGGTCGGCCTCACTTTATCTGCCGCTTCGTTGACCCACCGACAGGACGCGACCCATGACCCATCTCTTGCCGCCCCGTCTGCTAAAGGCCTTGGCTGGCTCCGTCGCCTTGGCGGCGATCGGCCTGGCCGGGTGCGAGCAGAAGACGGAGGCTCCGGCGCCCGGCGCCCCGTCGCCCGTCGTCACGGCTCCGGCGACGACGCCCGGCGCCCCGGGCGAAGCCGGCGAGCATCATGCGAGTTCGTCTCAAACCCTAGAAGAGGCTCGCGCCGAGGGGCACCGTGAAGGGATGGAGATGGAACGCGACGCGCATGAGCGCGGAATGGAGATGGGCGCCAAGGCGCATGCCGACGGCATGGGCGCCAAGAACGACGGCTCCATCCCGATGAAGAAGGCGGATCCGCCGATGAAGATGGACGGACACATGTAGGTGGCGCCGTCGGGTCCGGCCCTGTGCATTTCTGCCGTAGCGCACGAGCACGGGATGTTAATGACGCTTAGCCCGGAGCCGCCCACTGACGAACTCCCGTGCGTTTCCCATCTCCGGCAAGCTAGCTGTGAGGCTTCGCGTGAGCGTCACTGCGCTCCCATGATGAGTTCACCCCCACCCGCTTGAGCCCGGAAAAGACGAGCGGCAATACGCACGCGGAAGGCTGCTCCCTCGGTTTTTCAGTTCTACGGACAAAAGATTTCGCTCCTCGGCCCGTGCGGCGGAACGGAACTCCAGAATGAGGGTTCAGCGGCCATCCACCTGCATAGGATGACGGCCATGCACGCCCATGAAATAATAAGTACGCACCCCCAGGTGCGCGGAAACACAAACGACAGCCTGATCCGCTGCATCGAGGAATGCTTCGACTGCGCTCAGAGCTGCACGTCGTGCGCCGATGCCTGCCTGGGCGAGCAGATGGTCGCGCAGCTGACCCAATGCATTCGCCTGAACCTCGACTGCGCCGACATTTGCACGGCCGCTGGCCACATCGCATCACGCCGCACCGGCTCAAACGAACCGATCATCCAGAGTGTGCTGAGGGCATGCGAGGAGGCCTGCCGGCTCTGCGCGGAGGAATGCGACCGTCACGCCAGCATGCATGAGCACTGCCGCATCTGCGCCGAATCGTGCCGGCGCTGCGAACAGGCCTGTCAGGCCGCCCTCCAGACGTTTCACTGATCGCAAAAGGCTCCCAGATGAAAATGATCGCCATCGTTGCGGCTGGGGCCGCGCTGCTCGCCGCACCGGCCCTCGCTCAGCAGGGCCCCGCCAGCATGCAGCACGGCCAAATGGCCAAGCAAGACTACATGAAGGGCATGCAGGACATGCATCAGAAGATGATGTCCGCCAACGACGCCGATCCTGATCGCGCCTGGGCGCTGAAGATGATCGAGCACCATAGGGGCGGGATCGCGATGTCCGATGCGGTGCTGAAGCACGGCGACGACGCGGAGGCGAAGAAGATGGCGCAAAAATCGGCGGACATGCAGCGCAAGGAGATCGCCGAACTGCAGGCCTGGCTCGACAAGCACGGCGGACGCGCGCCGAAGCCCTAAGCAGATCAGCCGCGGGCTCCTTGCGCCCGCCCAGGCCGATCAGATCGCTCGCCCTTGGACCCTGACCTAGATGTCAGGCGGCTGGGAGCCTGGTCGCATCTGGGCCCGAGTCTCAGGGGCGGGCCAAAGGCGATCCGCCCGGCGACGAATCCAAGCACGGGCCGGACCCTCGAACAGTAGGTGAAGGGCGATGGCCGCCAGAAGCGACAGCGCCAGGAGCGCGGCTACCTCCCACCAGCCGAGTACATAGCCGCTGTCGCGCCCCTGGGCGGCCGACCAGACGCCCTTCCAGGCGATCAGGATGGGCATGTGGACGAGATAGAGCGCGTAGGAGGCTTCGCCCCCGAGGCGGGGCCAGCGCGCCTTGAGGACACCCTCGGCCTGTACCTTCGAGAGCATAGCCAGAGCCAGTACGAGCGGGCCCGCTGCAGCGACGATCCATCGGTCGTCGGCCTTCAGGTGCATCAGCGCGACGAGAAGAATCGCCGCCGCCCCGGCGAACAGGACGGCGGCCCGGCGACCAAGCAGCAGGCGTTCTCCTAAGCGGTAGAGGGCCACGCCGTAGAGGAATTCGGGGATGATGCGCAGTATGCCCATGCTCGCTTCAGCGTGCACTACAATGTCGTCGAACAGGGCTTGGTAGACTTGGTCCAGCGCCAGGAAGAGCAGGGCGGTCAGCGCTAAGAGCAGCATCGGCCGGCGCCGAAGCTTCAGACCGATCCACGCAAATACCGGGAAGGCGAGATAGGCGAACCACTCGGCGGACAGCGACCAGGAGGGACCGTTCCATTCGGCTTTCACCACCTCCGGGAGCCAGGCGTGAACGAGGAGCAGTGTCGTGACGAGGCCGGCGGGATTGTAGAGATTGCGGTCGAACTCAGCGCCCACCAGGCTCGCCGTGGTGACCATGACCAGCACGAAGGCGAGCACAGCCAGGTGCGCCGGGTAGATTCGGGCGAAGCGGGCGATCAGGAACCTGCCATAATTCATCCGGTTTCCGGCGATCGCATCGCGATAGGCGTGGGTCAGGACAAAGCCGGAGAGGATGAAGAAGGCGTCGACCCCGAGCCGCGCCCGGTCGAAGAACCCGGTCGACGACATGGCGTCCCAAGGCCACTGCAGCTGATAGTGGAAGAGCACCACCCCCAAGGCCAACAAGAAGCGTACGCTGGTAAGAGCCGGGAGATCGGCTGGAAACACGCCTCCAGCCTCGCGCGCTTCGCTTTCGCGACGAACCATTGCAGCCCCCCAGCTCCCGACCTCTATAGGACATACGCGGGACGGCGCCGCCGGCCCTCAGTTGAGGGGAGCCCACCAGATCCTGCGTATAGAGTCATGACGGATGATCGGGGTGTTGCGATGGACGACAGACTTGATGACGAACTGAGAGCGCTTCGATCGGAGCCGCTACCCGCCGGCTACCAGAGCCTGGAGGCGAGGGTCTGGCAGGGCATCGAGCGCGTGCGCCAGGCGCGGGCGGCCGCTCCAACGCTCCTGGCG